>Ga0208769_1000249_pt1 | contig 28757 bp, 40 predicted proteins | sample AntAceMetag02UKC_FD_184768 | JGI IMG/M metagenome (GOLD analysis project Ga0208769, IMG submission 184768) | Saline lake microbial communities from Ace Lake, Antarctica- Antarctic Ace Lake Metagenome 02UKC (SPAdes) (version 2) | ecosystem: Environmental > Aquatic > Non-marine Saline and Alkaline...
AGGCTAAGACAATATGTTTTATCTAAGTTAAATAAAAAAAGATATACTCAATCTCGACAATATTTATAAATCCTAAGCATCTACCAACAGCAACGATAAAATAAATATCAATCAAAACAAAAAATTTATCCCCTGACGATGCCAAGAGTGGATGGTCGGCGGTGCGAGCGTAAGCGACTGAGGGCGCAACTTGCTACCAAGGTGGAAGCGTATGATACAAACAAATAAAAGTATGTAACAATTAATAATAACATGGAAAAAGAACCCCAAAAATTTGAAGTAATAGTATTAGGGATAATCTTTGATCCAATAAAAAAGAAAATTTTAATTGGAAGAAGAGAATCTGACCCATATATTGAAAACTTAAAATGGTGTTTTCCCGGAGGAAGATTAGAAGTCGGTGAAGACATAGATGAAGCTTTAAAGAAAAAAATTAAACTTAAAACAGGATATTCAGTAAAAAATATTGGAACATTTTTTTCAACAACTCACAAAGAAAATCCAAATTTAGTGTCAATTTCATTCTTGACGAAAATTTTTGAAGGAGAAGAAGCTCCCGGAGACGACATAGTAGAATTAAAATGGGTAAGCCCAAAAGAATTAGAACAATATTTTAGTACTTCAATGCACAAAAAACTTAAAGAATTTCTATTAGAGTTAGTTAACTGATAATTACTATTAGCACGTTACAATAACCAATACAAACACATAAAAACCGACTATTCATTCAAAAATTATGAAAGCTGCGAAAAACGGCAAACACATAAACAATTTAATTTTCAAAGAACTTATTAAACGAGGATATTCCCTAGAGGGAAATACGCGAATCTGGAATATTGCTGATTCTAAATTATGGTATTTAACACCAGAACAAGCACAAGCTTTTTTGGATTTAGAAGACGAAAAAGAATATAAAAAAACAGTTACGCAGCAAGAATTAGATTTAATTGACGAGAATACAAAAGAAATTTTAGAAAAATCAGGGAATGAGCCAATTAATATTATTGATGTTGGTTGTGGCGATGGAAGAAAAGCCTCAATATTTATTGAAAAATTTAAGGGCACCAAAATAAGATATTGCCCAATTGATATTAGTAGTTATATGGTGAATAAGGCGATACATCGGATTAAAAAAGTAAGCACCGTAGAAGAAGTTGTTGAATTTCAATGGAATATTTCTGATTTTGAAAACATAGAAAATATTTCAACCTTATTAAGACAAGGAGAATATAAAAAAAATCTTTTTCTTTTATTGGGAAATACACTTGGAAATTTTGAAATAAATGAATTTTTATATGAAATCAGAAGTTCAATGAAGGGAGGAGATTTAATTTTAATAGGAAATGGATTAGACCACAGAAAACCAGAAGAGATTATAAAATCATATAATACAAGTCATTTTAACAAATTTTCAATTTACCCACTTTTGCAATTAGGATTAAATAAAGAGGATATAGAATTTGGAGTTCGATTTAAAAATTCCCGCATAGAATCTTTTTATACAATAAAAAAAGCAAAAGAGATTAAATTTCTTGGAAAGTCTGTAAAATTCGATAAAGGAGATCAGATTATAGTGATAGTCTCTTACAAATACAATAAAGAAGATTTTTCAGAATTTCTAAATCTTTATTTTGATGACATAATAACGAAAGTATCAGAAGATGGATCTTATGCTCTTGCACTTTGTAAAAAATAATTACACATAACCTTTTTATATCTTAATTCTTCAGTATTCTTATGAGCCCGTAGCTCAGCCTGGTCAGAGCGCTAGTCTTATATGGCTGTATTCCTTCGGGATTGCAACGGCTTTCGTCTAAGAAAGCTAGAGGTCCGGGGTTCAAATCCCCGCGGGCTCATAAAAAAGATATAAAAACCTTCTTGTCGCCTTAGGTTCATGTTACTAGGATTAATAGGAAAACCATCTTGTGGAAAATCAACATTTTTCAAGGCAGCCACGATGTCGGATGTTCTCATCGCATCATACCCATTCGCGACGATTGAGCCAAATCACGGAATTGGTTATGTTAGAGTTGATGCTCTCTGTAAAGAACTTAATGTCAGATGCAATCCACGAACAGGATTTTGCACAGGTCAAACTCGATTTGTCCCAGTGGAACTGATGGATGTTGCCGGATTAGTAGAAGGTGCATCTGAAGGCAGAGGATTAGGCAATAAATTTCTAGACTCATTAAGACAAGCAGATATGTTTATTCACATTGTAGACATTTCCGGAACAACTGATGCCGAAGGGAGAGAAGGTACAGGGAACCCAATTGAAGATGTAAGAATGCTAGAAAATGAACTTAATAAATGGTATAGAGCGATTTTTGAAAAAGTCTGGGATAAATTATCTAGAACAATTCAATCAACAAAACAAAATTTTGCGGTCGTGGTCGCAAAACAATTCTCAGGCTTACGAGTTAAAGAAGAAGATGTAAAATCAGTTTTAATAAAATTAAAGTTGAATCCCGAAAATCCAACATTATGGTCCGAAGAAGATTTATCAAATTTTACAGAAACATTAAGACATTTAACTAAGCCGATGTTAATTGCCGCAAACAAGATTGACAAGTTTGGAGCAAAAGAAAACTTCGAAAAATTGAAATCGGAATTTCCAGATATGAAAATAATTCCATGTTCTTCCGATGCTGAATTATCATTACGACAAGCCGCAAAAGCAGGAATAATAGAATATATCCAGGGAGAATCCTCCTTCAAAATCAACAACGCCCCGATAGGAGAGGGGTGTATCAGCAGACGTCAAAGAGAAGCATTAGATTTAATTCAGAAAAATGTTCTAGACGAATTTGGCTCAACGGGAATACAAAATGTTCTTGATGAAGTAGTATTTAATCTCTTAAAATATATTGCAATTTTCCCAGCCGGATCAAAACTTGCAGATAGCAAGGGAAACGTCCTTCCAGATTGCTTCTTGCTTCCGAGCGGCTCAACCGCTTTAGATTTCGCCTATTCGCTTCACACAGATATTGGAGACAAATTTGTAAAGGCAATTGATGTCAGAACAAAAAAACCAGTAGGAAAAGACCATCCTTTAAAACATAGAGATGGAATAGAAATTATGACGAATTAAGAATTATGAAAATAGATATAAAAGTTCAACCAAATTCAGGAAGGCAAGAAATACAGAAATCCATCGACGGAAAAATAACAAAAGTGTTTCTAAAAAAACCAGCCGAAGACAATAAGGCGAATAAAGAATTGGAAAAATTTCTATCTAAGTATTTAAAAAAACATGTAAGAATTATAAAGGGTTTTACTTCTAAAAGAAAAACAATTGAAATAATATAATGGCTATAAAATATCATCAAGCTCCAGACATAAAACAAATTGCAGAAGAAGTAGTGGGCAAGTTAGATTGGAATCACGTTCTTTTAGAGCACGTTGCTTTTATTAGAAGTACTGGCTCAAAAGCTAGAAGAACAATTGCAAGATGTCATGCCCTCGGTAAAGCCATGCAAATTGGAATGGGACGGAAGAAAGGATTTTATTTAATAGAAGTCATTTCGGAAAAATTTGATAAACTCCCCGTCGACGAACAATTAAAAGTTATCATTCATGAGCTCATGCATATTCCGAAATCATTTGGCGGCGGGTTTATTCATCATAACAAAGTTCATGAAGCGTCAGTTAATAAAATATATAATCATTATTGCAGCTTAAAAGAAAAAACAAGATGGCTCTAAAAACAATAACTTATTTTATCGAAGGGAAGAAGAAGAAACTCAAAATAAAGAAATGTGACACATTGTTAAAGAAATTTTTAGGATTAATGTTTCATAAAAATTCACCGCCACTTCTTTTTGTTTTTGATAGAGAAAAAAATTTACAAATTCATTCTTTTTTTTGCAAGCCATTCAAAGCAATTTGGCTTGATGAAAAAATGCGTGCAACCAAAATCGTCGACGTTAAAAATTGGAAAATATGTCTTTCAGGAAGAGGAAAATATTTATTAGAGATTCTTACACCACTTAAAAATAACAATTGCCGTCGATAAATAATATTGTCGACAATAGAAACATTTAAATAGAAAATAGCACTAAGAAAGTTAAGGTTTACAAAAGAGGGAAAAAGGAGGTTAAAAAAATGGGAAAAATTATTGCTAAAAAAGTTATTGAACGAAAATCTGGATATCTATATTATGTAGATGGACAAGGAAACGTTTGTGAGGCTAAAATGGCTAGGGGCGGCAAGAAAAAGAAAAAAGTTGCTAAAAAGCCAATTAAGAAGGCTGTCAAAAAAGCTGTTAAGAAAGTAGTCAAAAAAGTAGCAAAAAAAGTAGCCAAAAAGAAGAAAAAATAAATCTTCTAAATATTATTATTTTTTAATTTAATCATATTCAATGAATCTCTTTTGTTAGGGAGCTTAAGGGATTCATTATTTTTATAAATTGTTTGATCTTAAAACAGGAACTATTTTTATCGAATGAAAATGTCTAAAGAATTTATCTGGATTTTTACCAGCAGGACTATCTTTATGAGGAACTAGAAGAAATGTATCTATTGACGTTCCATTTCTTTTTTCTTCTCTTCTTACCAATTCAACCCTTTCGTCCCCATTATTATAAAACGGATGATTAGCTTTATATAATTCTTCCAAAGAATTATATGTTGCTCCTTTTTTCCATATAGAAAAAAATCCAGAATGATTTTTCCCATAAACTTGATATTGTGTTTTTGAATTCATGACATTTTTATTAAAATTAGAGTTTATAAATCTTCACTTGATGTCATTATATAATAGTCTCAAATCTAATCAAGAATTGTTTTTTTCCCAATTTCCAATTGCTTTCCTTAACGCGTCCGCAGCCAAATTTGAACAATGTACTTTTATTGGAGGCAATTCTCCTAATGCTTTCACAACATCAACATTACGAATCTTTTTTGCTTCCTCTAAGGTTTTTCCCTTTGCTATCTCCGTCAACATCGAACTCGTAGCAATTGCCGCAGCACATCCCATTGTCTGAAACTTAATATCATCAATTTTATTTTCTTTAATTCTCAACATAATTCTCATCACATCTCCGCACTGAGGATTCCCAACCATGGCCTCGCTATCGGGAGTTTCCATTTCGCCCATATTCCGCGGATTCTCAAAATGCTCCAACACATTTTTATTATAATTTATATTACTCATTATTCAACTCCTCGACAAGTTTATCGACATCAATACCATGCGCTCTCGCTCCTTGCTCAATTGTCTCTAATTGCGCCATAGGACACCCTCCACAAAACAAACCTCGGTCAGCTAACTTCTCAGCCATATTTCTATCCATATCAATTAATTCAGCAAAAGTCATTTCCTTAGTAATTTTACCTTTTTTCATTTTCCACCTCCTTATCAATTTCCTCAAATTTAAACGGACTAATTTCCCTTAACTTCTCAACACTCTCCCTAATATTCTCCACGACATAATCTTCATTCCCAATAATATCATCTCCCAACGTTAACCTCAAACTTCCATGAATATATAAATCTTCGACTCCGATTGCCTTCAGAACATAACTCTCTTTCAATTTTGTAGAGGCGCAGGCCGACCCAGTTGAAACACAAATGCCATTCTTATCCAGCATTAACATTAAACTTTCACCCTCGATGCCATAAAAAGAAATATTGATATTATGATAAACACGATTGTCTATTGAGCCATTAATATGAGCCCCAGGAATTTTCAAAAGCTCCTCGATAATTTTGTCCCTACTTTTTTTAATTTCACTCTCATTATTATTAACTTCCAACGCCGCAGCCAACCCAATAATTCCAGGCACATTTTCAGTTCCACTTCTTAATCCATTTTCCTGCCCACCCCCGGTCATAATTGCAGAAATATTTGTTCCTTTTTTGATATATAAAAAACCAACTCCCTTAGGCGCATGAAATTTGTGTCCAGAAACAGAAAATAAATCAATATTTTTTATATCTAATTCAACTTTTGCAAATCCTTGAACAGCGTCGGTATGAAAATAAACTTTAGCCTTTTTACAAATTGCACCAATTTTTTCAATTGGCTGAATGGTGCCGATTTCGCTATTGACATACATAATAGAAACCACTAAGGTATTTTCAGAAATTTTTTCTTTAATTTCTTTAATGTCGACAATTCCTTCTGAACTAACCCTGACATAATCAACTTTATATCCAGACTTTTCTAAATCTTTACAGGTCTCTAAAATTGATGGATGCTCAATTGCTGAAGTAATAATATGCTTCTTGTGAGGATTCGTTTTAGCTAGACCCCTCAGTGCCAAATTATTAGATTCAGTTCCACCAGAGGTAAAAACAATCTCAGAGACATCGCATCCAACAAATTTGGAAATTTTCTCTCTCGCCTTCGTTAATTCTTTTCCAGCTTCACAGCCAATAGAATACAAACTTGACGCGTTTCCATATTTCTCTACAAAAAATTCTTGAACTTTTTTCGCAACTTCAGAATCAACTTTTGTCGTGGCTGAATTATCTAAATAAATTTTCATTAATATTTAGGCTCACAATTACAATAGCCAAGAACCTCCTTGTTATATTTTTTACAAACATCACACGAACACTTGCTGTCCTTCATAAATTTCAAAATTCGCTGAATTTCACTCACGGCTAACTTTGGACTTTTAGCAAGTATTTTAGCCGATTGGGCAATTTCTTTCTTCGTTTCCAAATTCAACCTAATTTTGTTAGCTCTTTTGTTTGATATATACTGCGAAATAGCAGCCTTGCTAACTCCCAAAATAATTCCAGTTTTATCATAACTTAATTCATATTTCTTTGTCAATAGCTTCGCTAATTCTTTCCTAACTGTAGGAATAATATACCAAACTTCGATTTCTTGCGGCAACAAATACATGTTAACTATAGTTAACTTTCTTTTATAAATCTTATGATTTTACCAATATAAAATCTAATTAATACTAATCGCATCAACTGGGCAGCTAGTTTTTGCTTCTTTTTCACATGTCAGTTCCTCGACACTACCTTTTGCCACAGATGCCTTCCCATCTTTCATTTCAAAAGAATTCGGACATATAGCAACACAAGCTCCACATCCAATACACTTACTTTTGCTCACCGTTATTTTGTACGTCATTTAAATTGCCTCCCTTTTCCCCGTTAATTTGATCAATTTTAAAATATTCATTGTCAATTTTTTCACCACCAACAGCAGAACCCGTAATTACATTCCCAGTCATATTCGAAAAAAACACGAATCCCAGAATAATAATAATCAAAATAACAATGCCAATTATTATATCTCTACGATTCATAACAAACTTAATTTAATAATATTTATAAACTTAATTAAACTTAATTAAACATGGAAAATGTATTAATTTGGATTATAGTTGCAATAGCCGTATTTACCGTCGCAATATTTTTTATCTATTACAATCGTTTCGTTCGGCTATCACACCAAATTGACAATTCTCTTGCGCAAATCAATGTCCAGCTCAAAAAGCGTTCAGATTTAATACCAAATTTATTAGCTGCAGTAAAAGGTTATATGAAACATGAGAGGAAGGCCATTAAAGAAGTGACAGACGCAAGAAAAGCATTAATGTCGGCGAGAGGCGTAGAGAAAAAAATGAAGGCAGGCAATCAAATGCAAGAAGCACTTAAATCAATTTTCGCAATTGCAGAGGGCTATCCAGATTTGAAAGCGAATACAAATTTTTTACAATTGCAACAAGAATTGTCTGCAATAGAAGACAAGGTCGCATATGCAAGACAATATTATAACGACGGAATAATGGCATATAATGTTATGACAAATATGATTCCAGGCAAATGGTTTGCATCAATGTACGGATTTAAAGTCCAAGAATATTTAAAAATTCCAGAAGCAGAAAAAGCAGTGCCAAAAATTGAATTCTAAAAGTTATTTTGAAATATAGCATATTGCAATATATATAATGGAGTATATAGATAAGAATTAAAAACTCAAATCACAATATACAAAGATGAATCGCCTATCATTCCACGAAGAAATTCGGAAAAATAAAATTAGCTCATTTATCTTGATTGGCATAGTTCTCGCAGTCCTCTTGATATTAATTTATACTGTTGGATTTATTTTAGGCGGTGATTATTTTTTCTTTATAATAATTTTTGGAACCATCTTCTCATTAATTTATGTAGTTGGAGGATATTACAAATCAGCTGACCTCGCAATAGCATCAGTAAATGCAAAGAAGGCATCAGGAACAGAATACAGACAATATAACAATATTGTAGAAGGATTATGTTTAGCATCAGGACTTCCAAAGCCAAAACTTTATGTTATGAACGATCAACAAATTAATGCATTTGCTTCTGGACGAGATCCACAGCATGCTGTAGTTTGTGTAACAAAAGGAGCCCTAGACAAACTTTCTAAATCCGAGCTTGAAGGAGTTCTTGCTCACGAACTTTCACACATAGCAAATTATGATATTAGATTTATGACTTTAACCGCGGTCTTAGTTGGGATGATTGCAATAATTTCCCAAATTTTTCTAAGAAGTTTATTTTGGTCTTCATTAGGAGGAGGAAACGACAGAAATAATAACAATGTCGTTTTCATGATAATTGGAATAGGCTTGGCAATTCTTGCTCCAATAATTGTAGCATTAGTTCAACTTGCAATATCAAGAAAACGAGAATATGCCGCAGACTCTTCCGCTGTAAAATTTATGAGAACTCCAACTGGATTAATTGGAGCCTTGAAAAAAATTCAATCAAATACACCAATGAAAGTTTCGGGAGCAGTAGCGCCCTTATTTCTTGCAAAACCAACAAAAGAAAAAGAATGGTTCCAAACTCATCCGCCATTGCCGAAAAGGATTGCACGATTGGAGAGAATGTAAATTTATTTTTTTATTTACTTCACAGGAAATTTTTAAAACAAATAGAAAATTAAGATTAAAAGTTGTTAGTTTCAATAAGCGTTAAGCAGGAATTTATTATATCAATTTCTCAAACGTAGAGAGTGATATAATGTAATTTTTGTTTCACCTGGCTTTGAAGAAATTCCCAATCCTGAATTTAAATATTCACATGCCATCCTAACAAAATCTAATCCAAATCCTCCATGATTTGTACTTGCATCAGGAGCAAGCCAATCTTTTAATGGTCTGTCTTTGGGAAATCCAGGTCCATTATCTGTAACTGAAAACTTCACAAAGTATCCTTGAGATTTTGCCTCTTTCGGTAAATATATTAGATTATTGCAGCTTTTAGCTAATGATCCTGTTTCATCTACATCAACAGAAATTTTACCATTCGATTTATCAACAGTTCTATCAGCATTACGTACTAATTGTAAAATTGATAAATATAACATCCATGGATTTGTAACTAAATTTGTAGTCGACTTATAATTAACATCAATTAATTCAGGATCATAATTTTTCATTAAATTGAGATTACTTTTTAAGGCGTCTGCAGTTTTTTGTACATAAATTGCATCTTTTGAGACACCAGCATATACTACTGCTTTCATTGCATTATCGACATGCCATTGTCTGAATGCTTTTTGCTCAGAAGTTAGTTCAATATACCCGTTTGCACACATAGCCAATTTATCAAAGCTTTCATAGGCGTCATGTTCAAAAATTAATCCCAATCTAACCCTTTCTTCTAATTCTAGTGGATTTTTCATCGTTACACTTAATAATAAAAATTCATTTATAAGCTTTTGGTGATTTACCACTCAAAAGTTAATAACTATTTCTTCTCATAATCATAAGCAGACCCACTCATCATTAGGCAAAAGAATTTCAAGATCAAAGAAGATATATGTAACCATTATGCAATAGTTACATATAGAAAAGTTTATAAATATAAAAAATATAATTTTTATATGAAACAAGATACACACGAAAGTAAATCTGAGAAAGGAAGTAATCCTCAAGAATATCGTTCCGGAAGAGGCATTTATGCGACTCACTTATTAATATATCCTAACAGTACTAAACGCGAAAGTTTAGTTTATTTCTCTAGAATTGAAGGAATGCCAGAAAATGAATTTTATATGGAAAGACGTTTTGGCAGAAGAACTGTTTTGAGTTATAAAGAGATTGAAAGAAATGTAAAAGTTCAAGGAAAAGGAAGGTTAATTAATTTGGGAAAAGAAGGGATTCCCATCAATATAGAAAACTATTTTAAAATAAAAGATGGAGAGATACATTTATGTGATGGTAGGGGATCAGAGAGAATAGAAGACATACTATCAAAACAATAAACTATTACTTTTTTAACAAAAATTCATGTACACCTTTAGCCGCAATGGCACCTTCTCCTGCAGATGTAATCATTTGTTTCATTGCAGAATTTGTCACATCACCAGCAGCAAAAATTCCATCAATGTTAGTTTTGCAATCTTTTCCAGTTAATATATATCCACCTTCAATTTTTAATCCTATATTTTTAATAACTTCAGTAGCAGCTACAGCCCCAGTTTCGATAAAGACCCCATCTACATCTAAAACTTTTTCCTTATTTTTTTCATCTGATATTTTCAATTTTTTAACAACATTTTCACCTAAAATTTCCACAGGATTAGAATTATAAATAATATCAATATTTTCTTTTTCTTTTATTTTAGTCAAAGAAATTGGTTCACATCTCATTTCATGTTTTCGATAAACAACGACAACGCTTTCGCAAATTTCCGACAAATATAATGCAGCTTTCGCAGCCGAGTCTGCCCCCCCGATAACAACCACTTTTTTATTTCTAAAAAAATTACCATCGCAAGTAGCGCAATATGAAACACCTTTGCCCAAGAATTTCTCCTCTCCAGGTATGTCCAATTTTCTGTTTTCAGTTCCAAGTGCTACAATCAAACTTTTTCCCACTATTTCTTTTTCTTCATATTTTAAAATAAATCTATCTTCATTTTCATCAACACTATCTATTTCATGTTCCAAAAATTCTGCTCCAAATTTTTTAGCTTGTTCTTTAATCTTATTCATCAAATCTTGCCCAGAACCCATAAAGCCAGGCCAATTTTCAACTTCTCCCGCCAAATTTGCCGTCCCGCCAAAATTTACAGCTACAACTAAAGTTTTTAGATTATATCTTCCGCAATAAATAGCAGCAGTCAAACCAGCCGGACCAGCCCCGAGGATTAAAACATCATAAACTTCTTCCATTTAAAATTCAGACATCGAGGGTTTTTATATCTTTCAACTATATAATTTATTTTGGTTCCAGAGAGCTTTAATTTTTAAAAGAAAAGAGGCCTTTTTTATATCTCCAGAAAGCTCGCTAACCAATAACATTTAAATAACTCTTTTCCTAAAACTAAATATGGATGCAAAAGAGAGATTAAAACTAATAAAACATAACACAGAAGAATTAATGACTGAAGAGGATTTAGTTAAATTATTAGAAAGTGGACAAGAATTAAAACATTATATTGGTTTTGAAATATCAGGTAAGCCACATCTAGGTCACGGATTAGTTTGTATGTCAAAGATAAAAGATTTAGTTGACGCAGGCGTAGATTGTTCAATTTTTCTAGCAGATTGGCATTCATGGATTAATGATAAACTTGGAGGAGACATGGAAAAAATTCAAAAAATTGCTGTTAACTATTTTAAAGAAGCTTTAATCGCGGCGTATAAATGTGTAGGGGGAAATCTAAAAGATTTGAAATTTGTCTTAGGAAGTGAATTATATCATAATAATGATAAATACTGGGAAACAGTAATTGATGTAAGTAAAAATACAACTATGGGAAGAATTACCCGTTCAATAACGATTATGGGAAGAAAAGAGGGAGATAGTGTAGATTTTGCAAAAATGCTTTATGCTCCAATGCAAGTAGCAGATATTTTTACGCAGGGAATTAATATAACGCATGCGGGACTTGACCAAAGAAAAGCACAGGTTATTGCAAGAGATGTAGCACTAAAATTGAAAATAAATCCATTATTAGATAAAAAAGGAAATAAAATTAAGCCAGTTGCAATTCATGGACACCTAATTTTAGGTTTACAAAAACCTCCAGTCTGGCCAGTTCCAAAAGAAAAAATGCAGGAACTTTGGTCCAAAATGAAAATGAGCAAATCTATTCCAAACTCAGCAATTTATATGACTGATGGAGAAGATGAGATTAGAAAAAAAATTAAGGGAGCATTTTGCCCAGAGGGAGAAATTGAATTCAATCCATTATTAGATTGGTCAAAATATCTGATTTTTATTAACGACAAGTCGTTTCTAAAAGTACAACGACAAGAAAAATTTGGTGGTGATATAATTTATAATAATTATAATAATTTAGAAAAAGATTTTGCAGAGAAAAAACTTCATCCAATGGACCTAAAAACAGCACTAGCAGATAAACTTATAGAAATTTTAGCTCCAGCAATGAAACATTTCTCGACGCCAAAAATGAAAAAGGCAAAAGAAGAAATGGAAAAATTAATTATAACAAGGTAAACAGCCTTAACGAAAGCTTTAAATAATTCCACAACCTGCTATATTCATGAAAACGCAAAGAGCTGTGACTACCTTGAATTCTTATGTCTCTTTAGCGTGCGGACCAACTTTTATTAAGTTCTGGTAATACGCGACACAATTTTTCTTAACATGAAACGAAAAAGAAATGTCGCTATACAGGCATATAATACTGAAAAGGAGATTAATAACAATTGTTTATCTTGTGGTGAAGACATCCGACATCCAATTTGCCCAATTTGCATTACAGAAGCATTTTTACAATGGATTGAAAAATTTCCAGAGCAGAGAGAAATAAAAGACAAATTAAATACATTTATACGACAACACAACACAATTAGCGGCAAATCAAAAACCTGCGTATCTTGTGGCGAAAACAGAACTAACGTTTGTCCATATTGTTTTACTAAATATTTATACAAACTAATTAAAGAGGCTGGAGTAGGAGTTAAAGCGATGTCCGAGTTTCTTTTCGTTTTTAATTTCGATTTCACCCACAAAGGATATTCTCAAGAATTAGAAGCATACGGCGGATATTGACCCAAAATCTCTTAAACCGAAAACCCTTTCTTTAATTATGAAGAAGGCGTTAGTTTTATATTCAGGAGGACTCGATTCTCGCTTAGTCGCGCGTATGCTTCAATATCAAAAATTTCAAATCACTGCACTTCATTTTGTTCTCCCATTTGGTTGTGGCTGTTCTAATTTCGATCAGGATAAAATCAAAATAATAACTATCAACATAAACAAAGAACCTTTATTGTCAGAATATTTAAAAATTTTAAAAAAACCAAAGTTTGGAACAGGATCAGGAATTAATCCGTGTAAAGATTGCAAAATTTTTATGTTTAAAAAAGCAAAAGAATATGCCGATAAGCACAATATAGAAATTATAGCAACGGGAGAAGTTCTCGGGCAACGACCACTATCACAAATTCCATCGGCAATGAAAATAATTGATGAAGCACTCGGTTTCGAAATTCTGCGACCATTGTGCGCAAAGCGACTCAAAGAAACTTCATTTGAAAAAAGGGGACTAGTTGACAGAAATAAATTCCTAGATATTACTGGACGAGGACGAAAGGCTCAAATGGCATTGGCTGAAAAATATAATATTAAATATCCAACACCGGGTGGCGGATGTTTTCTTTGCGAAAAAGAACCAGCATCAAGATTAAAACATTTATTAGAAAAAAATTTAATTACTGAAGAAACATTGTCTTTAACGAAAATTGGCAGACATTTTTTTATTGATAATACATGGTTAGTTGTTGCAAGAGATGCAAACGAGTCCAAAATAATTTCCAAATTTCCAAATCATATTAAAGATGATGTAGGTAAACCTACAGTTTATTTTAATAAAAAGAAAGGATACCAAAAAGCTTTAGAACTTCAAGAAGCTTATTCAACTGGAGACAATGTTGGCAAAAGAAAAAAATTTGCCAAATTTAAATTATGAAAATAGTATGGACATTTACAAATAAAGGAGAACTCAATAAGTCTCAATTCTTGGATTATGTAGAAAGAAAAGTTTTTCGCACAATTAGAAAATATCAGATATTATCAAAAAACAAAAAAATAATTTTAACTAGGGCTCAAGACCTTAATACAAATGTTTTAAAGAAAATTCTCCAAACAAAGTTTCAAGTTGAAACATCAGCAAAACCAAATATATCTTCGGAAAATCTTTCTCAGATAGCAGAAAATATATTTAAAAATATTCTCGAAGGAAAATTTACTTCGTTACTCTTAAATACAAACACTCCGCTACTCTATCTTTCCGACAAAGAAATAGAACTCTATGCGAAACTTAAAAATATAAAAGGAACAAAAAGAAAAGAGAACAAAAAAATACAAGCCTTATTTAAAAAATTTCTGAAAAAAAATCAAGATCTCGAACTCAACATTTTAAAAGCATACTCTCAGCTCAATGAAAAATAAGAAGGTGAAAAAAGCAATAGAATTTGTAAATGTTTTTATAACGTTACTAATATTAATTCTTATAATATACGGCATCATAAATCTATCATTTTTAGATGAAGAATTTTCATATTTAATTTATAATTATGGCATCATAGCCCTTTTTGCAATATCGGTTTTACTTGATTTAATTCCTCAGCTAATTTCTCCGATTATTGCATTAAGCATGGGAATTATTGCAGGTATAAATGTTCATTATGCAATTTTCGCAACTATTCTCGGTTCAACATTAGGTTCAGCTATTGGATTCATCCTCGGAAAAAGATATATGTTTGACGCAGTTAATATTATGGTTTCAGAAAAATCAGTAAAAAAACTAACCAGATTAACAAATAAATATGGAAAATTTATTGTTCCACTAGCCGCAATTTCCCCACTTCCCTATCTCCCAGTTCTTTTGGGGGCAATGAATTTTTCCAAAAAGAACTTTATAATTTACGGACTATTCCCAAGGGCTATTGGCATAATAGCTTTTGGCTATTTGACTAGTATCTTTTAATTAACAAATTTCCAAAGCCCACCGCTATAATCTAATTGATTAGGACCTCTTAATTGTTCAATATAGTTCACATCTTCGCCGGGAGTTAAAATTCTATGCAAGATAAAAGCTTGAGGCTCAATAGTTTTAAGAGGTCCTAATTAAAATTAATCTTTTGCAATCTTCCATAATAAGTCAAAATAATTCCTATAGCTTTTCGCCAACTTTTTACTCTCTATTAAAATTATTGTAATCGGATTTTCATAGATAAACATCGCCACCTTGTCCCCGTAGACGAAAGTAGAAGCGGGAGATTGGTATTCTTTCGGAACAAACCTGATTTTATTCATCTCCCACATTGGAGCCTGCGAACCCTCTGTAACTATTATTTTTGCTTTTATCTTTTTTTTAATTCTCATATTTGCCCACTGTTCAGTATAAGCTGGCAAATCTTCTACAAATTTCCCTTCTGATCCGAATTCAATAAAATCTTCTGCCTCTTCTATGATATCATTCATAATAGTCTTTTGGCCTTTGATACCAACAAAAATTTGAGCGACAGATTTCGCTTGTGATTCCTTTTTTATAGATTTCATCTTATTAAAAATTTCTTTGGCCAATTTCTGCTTCTCTCCCGCCATTCGCTTTTCCTCCATTGCAATATCTAAAAATTTCGACGGGCTTGTTGCAGAATAAAATTTTATTTTATTTTGAATTATATAGCTTGCAAACCCTTTCCCAATCAATCTCTCCAAAACATCATAAACAGTTGTCCTATATAATTGGGTTTTTTTTATTATTTCGGAAGCAGAAGAAGAACCAATATTAAGAAGACTAAGATAAACCTTTTCTTCTGTGCTCGTTAATCCAAATTCTTTAAGCATTGTGTCGTCATGTTACATAACTACTATTATTTAAATAGTTTTTGTTGCCCAAGAGACCATGTTAAGAGCATATAGCCATTCAATTAGAGAAAAGGAAGAAGAAAAGGGAGATGTCCAATCCAGAAAATACGAAAAACCCTTTATTAGAAAAGAAGAAACAATGAATTTCCCCTTAGAAATGATTAACTCTTCAGGGGATAAAGTTGTCTGTAGACAATGTTCGGGTTGTCATGGATGCAGATAAGGAAATAAATTATTCCATTCTCTTCAATAAATCTTTCAATTTGGCTGCATTAGCCGTTTTGTCTCTTATTTCAGAAATTTCATAAACCTGATTTCCACCAATTTCTTTCTTCTCGCCAACCTGCAAATCTCTAATTAATTTTTTCCTAATCGATTCCGAAACAGCCAATTTTCCACTATCAGAATCCGTAATTTTTTTTGCCAAAGAAATCGTATTTCCCATGCTCGTGTACTTTAATTTATTATTAACTCTTGATGTAACTAATTCGCCAGAATGAATTCCAATATTAAATTCAATTTTGCTTTCAAACTTTTTATTGTAAGCATTTAAATTATTCAAAATTTCCATTCCAGCTCTCGTCGCTAAAATTTCATTATCGTAAGTTTTTGTCACAAGTGGAGAAAAAATAATAAAGACATAATCATCTCGCCAATCAGAAACTCCCTTGTTTTTTTGTGCATCTTTAATTATTTTATGTAAAGATTCTTTCGCAATCTCATTTAAATTGCCATAATTTTTAATACTCAGCGCAGTAACAGATGAAACATATTTTTCTCCTTTCAAAACTAAACTTGACTCTGCATTTCCAACTGCATTCTTATTTGTAAAATCAACCATACTTTTATCTTCATGACTATAATTTTTTGCATCAAGTCCCTGAACTTTCGGCGATTTATTTGTAAAATTCAAGCCACTATCCATGTGCGATTTAACATTTGATGGGATATTATTTTCAACTTTTCCAGTTATTTTTCTAATCTTTTTAATAAATTTATCTATAATTCCTTCTCCTTCAATATTTCTTGTTTTCCCATATCTCACAAAAAGAACGGCGCCAACACTTCCAAAAACGACAATAATAAAAATCCAAATTATTGAATATTCTTTAAAAATTCCTACTTCTTTTAAATCACTAACAGATATAACACTTCCTGTTAATAAAACTTGTCGACTGATTGGATTATTATTCCCATCGTCAATTAAAACTTCATATTCACCGATGGGTGCTTCAAGATTAAATTTTCTAGTTTCGCCGACATTAATTTTTAATTCAAGATTCATAACTTCATTTCCAATCTGGACACTAATAGTTTTATTGTATAATGTATTTCCAATATTTGTTACACTTAAGACAGAATCTTCAATTTCAAACTCAACTTTTTGTAATCCAAGCATTTCAAATTCTCTCTCCTCAATTAAATCATTAAAAGATGCAACTATTTTCCATGTTCCAATACTAGAATTTAAAGCAAAATCAAATGTATCAAATTCATCAGCTTGAACAATTGATTCAATTTTTTCATTTTCTGGAGAAATAATTTTTATAGAGACTGCTCCTTCCATTTTTATTCCAGACTGATCGAATAATTCAACACCAACCGTAAAATTTTCTCCTGGGACAACCTCGGCATCAGACAAACTCATAACCAATGAAGACACAACCTGATTAATATTAAAAGAAGCAATAGCTGAACCCTTGTTCTCTATTTCTTCATCGTAAGCATATATATTCAAATAATAAACACCTGCCTCAATGGTTTCAGACATAAAAAAAATCTCACTGACAAAGCCATTCTCAATTGCTTTGCTGAAATCACTTGCATTTGAGCCTTCAGTAAAACCATTCAGCAAATCACCATTTGCTTTATTAGCTTTGATATTAACTGTTATTGCTTCGCCGGGGTCATATGAGGTCTTATTCAATGAAGCAGTCACAATAATATTATCACTAATTGTAAAAGTTTTGGTCGAAACAATATCGAAACCAAGCGAAGAAATTATTTGACATTCTCCAATAACTTCATTCAAATTCTCAATTTCCAAATCTGCCTTATTCAAAATAATATCTGTAGAATAACTTTGTTCCTCGTCAGGCAAAAAATCCCTTGCCTTAATTTTTATTAGATTAGTTGTCATGTTCCCACAAGCTAAATTAATATTTAAATTTCCGACACTAGTGCCCTGAAGTCCGTCCAGTTTTAAGAACAGCATATCCCCCAAATTATAAATATCGGATGGTTCTGAAATAGAAATATCAGCCAAAACAAATGAGCTCATTAGAATGAACATTAAAACAATGGAATATGTTAATTTTTTCATATCTTTTTCATGTAAGTTTAGTATATAAATATTATCAACACTTTTATAAATCTCATAATGCTAATTCTGTCATGAAAAAGATGAAGGTGGACCCCTATGATGTTCAAGGCGAGATAAATTACGGCAGGCTCATCACAGAATTTGGAATAAAAAAAATAGATAAAAAACTTTTAGCTCGAATAGAAAAAATTACGGGCGAAATCCATCCGTATTTAAGACGAGAAATATTTTTTGCACATCGAGATTTAGAAAAGATTCTTGACGCTTATGAAAAGGGAGAAAAGTTTTTCTTATATACGGGCATTGGCCCAAGTGGTCCAATTCACTTAGGACACTGGTCAGTATGGGGTTTTACAAAATGGCTGCAAGATAAATTTAATGTAGAACTATGGTTCCAATTCACCGACGACGAAAAATTCTTATACAAAAATATGACCTATAACGAAATTCAAAAATGGACCGAAGAAAATATGAAAGATGTAATTGCAATAGGGTTTAATCCGAAAAAAACACATTTCCTAATTGACACAAAGCACGCGGGAATTATGTATCCAGAGGCAATCAAAGTAGCAAAAAAAATAACTTTCTCCACAATAAAAGCCTCTTTCGGATTTACAGATTCAAATAATATCGGCTCAATTTTCTATACTGCAATGCAAACAGTTCCCGCATTTTTATCGAATGTCTTAAATAATAAAAATGAATATTGCCTAATTCCCTTAGCGGTAGATCAAGACCCTCATTTCAGAATTTCGCGAGATGTAATAGAAAAACTCGGTCATAAAAAACCCTCAATTATTCACTCAAAATTTATGTCCCCGCTAACTGGTGCCACAGGGAAATCAAGTAGTTCAAATTCAAGCAAAGCGATTTTAATGACAGATGATGCAAAAACAGTCAAGAATAAAATCAATAAATATGCCTTCAGTGGAGGCCAAGACACCGTGGAAGAACACAGAAAAAAGGGTGGCAATGTTGATGTTGATGTTGCATGTCAATGGTTAAAATATTTTGAAGAAGATGATAAAAAATTAGCAGATATTTATAAAAAATATTCTAAAGGAGAATTACTTTCTGGAGAAGTTAAAGCAATTTTAATAGACAAAATTAACAAAGTTTTATCTGAACACCAAAAACGCAGACAAAACGCAGACAAAGAATTTGATAAATTTAGCTATAAAAATTAATTAACGACCTGGACTACTATAGTCAGAAACTGAACTAGAGCCATCTTCGGAACCCGAGTCATATCTATGTGACCTTGTAAATCCAGGTTCATCTAAATCAGTATCGCTTGGTTTTATGGATTTAATTTCATCCGATCCAAACCATCTTTTTGACATAACTTCAACATTGTATTCTTTTCCAATTTTAAGTCCATTCGGATTTCCAATAGCGCTCACATCTGGCCTACCAGCTCTATGATCACGGGTATTATCATCAAAAACTAATAGATTATATCCATCAGCGGTATTTGCATGATATCCTTGATAAACTACATCTCTTTTTGTCTCTACATCTCCACGACTATTGAAATACATTCCTCCAACTAATGTTGTTAAAATAACAGCTCCAGCAACAAGTGTTCTAAGTGATTTTCCCATAAAATATATAATAAAAAATCCTTTTTAAATCTTTCTATTTGTAACTATTGTGGTGTAACAACACTTGGGCTCTCAATAACCTCAATCCCCTTATCCCCAATTTTCATTCCAGCTGCCTTTCTCTCATGTGCTGTCCGTCTCATTTTCGCAATCCTGACCGCCCTATCTCCAACACCCGCGATTCCAGATTCATAAAAAATCGTCACAGAGTCAGACAAGAATCTTAAAATATCAGTCTTTGTCCAATCTCCATTATTAGTTGCTCCCATATCTCCTTCTAGGCTTTCATCAACAAAAACAGTAGTAACCTTTAATCGTTTCATCAAAGAAGATAATTCAAAAATTGTTTGCCGAATTTTCCCTTGCTCATTTAAATTCAAAGCCAAAACCGAAATTGGGTCAAAACAAATTCGCTTAATATTATTTTGCGCAATCATTTTTGTCAATTCCTTTTTCAACTCCTCAATGGGGGTCTGTGGCGCAAATCTCATAAATTTAATTTTGCCTTCCTCGCTTAACTTAGAAAAATCCCAACCATAAGCCATTGCGTCATTTAGTGTTTCAATAATATCCGGTTCAAACGAACAATATAGTCCATTTTCACCAAACTGTGTCACCCCATTCCAAAGAAATTGTAATAAAAATGTAGATTTTCCCGAGCCAGGACCACCAACAATTAAGTTGTCAGAATTTCGCACAAAACCCCCTCGGCATATTTTATCAAATCCAGTTATCCCAGTCGAACATCTATCCATCACCTCTTCTACCATAATTAGATATAGCATAAATGTTTATAAATTCTCTTATTCTTTTTATTATATGAAAACATTAAATTTACATTGCGACTACATTAAATTTAAAGCACTAAAAAAAGCACTAAAATCAATTGATGAAATTGCACCAAATCAAAAACTTGAGGGAGAATCTCAAGAATGTTTAGTTGTAATGGTGGCGGTTGAAAAAGACGATTCAAAAGAGACGATTCCGGAATTAATAGAATCAATAAAAAAAATAGCAACTGATGTAAAAACTAAAAATATAGTTCTATATCCCTATGCACATCTCTCTTCAAATTTAGGAAGTCCATCTCTGGCTATAGAAATTTTAAATGAAGCAGCAAAACAGCTTAAAGACTTCACCGTTATTCAGGCCCCATTCGGATATTACAAATATTTTGAATTAAAAGTAAAAGGGCATCCTTTGTCGGAACTATCTAAAGAAATAAGGATGAAAGAAAGCAAAGAATTAGAAGACATATCTGAGGAGGAGAGAAAACAACTTTTAAGAACAATATCTAAGGCAAAACTTGATACTTCTAAGTTGGCAGAAAATGACCATAGAATAATTGGGAATAAAATGGATTTATGGAGTTTCAACAATGTTGCTCCAGGGATGGTTTTTTGGCACCCCAAAGGCCTTCATATTAGAAATAAATTAATAGAGTTTTGGAGAGAACTCCACAGAAAAGACGGTTATGAAGAAATTTCAACTCCACAAATCATGGACAGAAAACTTTGGGAAGTATCAGGGCACTGGTCAAAGTTCGGAGAAAATAATTTCAAAACAGAATACGAAAAAAGAGATTTTCTGGTGAAGCCAATGAACTGTCCAGGTGGAATGTTAGTATACAAAACATCTCCAAAAACATACAAAGATCTACCATTAAGAGTTGGAGAAATGGGAATAGTCCATAGGGTAGAATTATCTGGGACACTTGGTGGACTTTTCAGGGTAATTCAATTCACTCAAGATGATGCTCATATTTTTTGTACAGAAGATCAATTGGAAGAAGAAGTAAAAAAGATAATAGATCTCATTAATAATATATTTAATCAATTCGAGTTAAAAGTCGATCACGTGGAACTTTCGACTAGGCCAGAAAAAAGAGTGGGGTCAGAAAAAGTTTGGGATTTGGCCGAATCAGCTCTAGAAAAAATTCTAAAGAAATCTAAAATGAAATACACAATCAACGAAGGAGATGGAGCATTCTATGGCCCAAAAATAGATTTTCACCTAAAAGACTCACTAGGCCGAACATGGCAATGCTCAACAATACAATTAGATATGGCATTACCAGAAAGATTTGAATTAAGCTATCAAGATAAAAATGGCAAAGAATTACGTCCTATTATGCTCCATAGAGTACTCTATGGATCGCTAGAAAGATTTATTGGGATAATTACAGAACATTTTAATGGAAATTTTCCACTATGGATTTCTCCAAATCAAATAAAAATATTGACTTTAAATGATGAAGTCAAAGATTATGCTAATGAGATTAATCAAAAATTATTTAATGAGAATTTCGAAACTGAAATTAATGATAAAAATGAATCGATGGGGAAAAAAGCACGAGAAGCTCAAATTCAAAGATTTAACTATCTCGTAACCATCGGTGAAAAAGAAAAAGCAGAAAATAAAATTGCAGTTCGAACTCGAGACTCAAAAGAAATTATTACAATGGATTTAGACGAATTTATCACAAAACTCAAAAAAGAAATTGCAGATAGAAAATAATTAAATTCTTAAACTCTTTATCCATTTCTCTTTTATGAAAATGCAAGATTTACTAGAAGAATTAGAAGAAAAGGGATGCTATAAGAAATTCAAATCAGAAAACCCCTCGGCATTTTTCTCGGCGGGCTTTTTAATTCTTAATTTAAAAGACAAATCTGAAACAATCCAATTAGATTTCTTTCTTCCAGAGCAAAATAGGGACTGCTCCAACCAATCTAAATCGCAAATCAATGAAGGTAAAATAGTCGCTTTTGAGCACCCATTTAACGAACCAAAAATTTTCAACGAAGAAATCAAACAGATGCAACCCCAGACAACTGACATTAAAATAGATATAGACGATTTAGAACCAATTTGCAAAACAACTATTAAAGAAAATAATTCATCAGTTGTTCCTACAAAAATAATCGCAATCTTAAAAGACAATCAGTGGAATCTGACTTGCATGGACGATATGTTGGGAATCGTTCAAATAAAAATCAATGCCATAACTGAAGAACAATCTGAATTCAAAAAAGGAAGTTTAATGGATTTTATGGGAATTAAGAAAAAATAGGCTTCCGCACAATCACATTAATATTTTTATCTTCCCAGCTTTTTACAATCTCAAAACCAGCTTTTTTAATTTCTTTTTCAAGTTCATTTTTATCATAAATATAAGTATATCTCATATATTTTTTTTCACCAACTGTCCAGGGTATAAAACATTCTTTCGGTTTGTTTTTAATACGTTTCTGATTTCGACTCCAAGTCGAAATTAATGCTTCGCCTTTTGGTTTTAAAACTCTAAATAATTCTTCAATAGCTTTTTCCCTTTTCTCAGCGGAATCAACACAATGTAAAACTGCAATAAATATTGCAATATCAAAAAAATTATCATCAAATGGAATTTTATCAACACTGGATTTTTTTAATTTAATATTAATTTCCCCTTTTTTAGCATATTTTTTAGCAAGTTCCAACATCTTTTTAGAAAAATCAATACCATAAAATTCCAAATCCTTACTTTTAACAAAATTCCTACCTGCCCCACATCCTAAATCTAAAATTTTTCCTTTCTTCCCTGTAACAAATTCAAGAGATTCTAAGATTTGTTTCTGCCGAAAATTTTGCCAAGGAGAAACTATCTTATCCCAAACTTTTTCCTGTTCCATCTACCCTCAACACATTTAAACCTTAAATCATTTTCCTTTTTATGAAACATCAATTTAAACCGACAAAGACAATTTCTGGCGTAGCTCCTCTAGCGGTCATGCTTCCTCCAAGAAAATGTGACCATGGCACCTGCTTATACTGCCCATCTCTAAACGCCCCACAATCTTACACGCCCGAATCCCCAGCTGTTCTTAGAGCAAAACAATGTGAATACGACCCGGTTAAACAAATAAAAGTTCGGCTCAAAACACTTGAATCAATGGGACATCCGACAGACAAAATCGAACTAATTATTATGGGCGGAACCTTTCTATCTTACCCCGAAAAATTTCAATCTGATTTCATAAAAAAATGTTACGATGCACTTAATGGGAAAAAGGGAAAATCATTAAACGAAGCAAAAAAAATAAACGAATCAGCAAAACACCGATGCGTTGCACTTTGCATAGAAACACGCCCAGATGTCTGCACCGACCATCACATAAACAATATGCTCGAATGGGGGGCAACACGAGTTGAGCTCGGAGTTCAAGCTATCGACGACAAAATCTACAAAAAAGTAAACAGAGGACATAAAGTCCAAGATGTAATTGATGCGACAACAAGATTAAAAAAAGCAGGATTCAAAATTGGCTATCATTTGATGCCAGGTATACCAGGTTCAAATCCTAAAAAAGATATAAAGATGTTCAAAAAAATATTCTCTTCAAAAAAATTCAGACCCGACCAAATCAAAATATATCCTTGTCAAGTTCTAAAAGGTGCAGGAATTGAGGACTTATATTATGGTGGAGAGTATGTTCCCTACGATAAACAGCAAGTCGCAGAAATTGTAATCCAAATGCTAAAACTGACTCCGAGATATTGCCGAATCATGAGAATCATGCGAGAAATTCCACCAAGTTATCTCATCGCCGGAATCAAAAATATCGATTTAAGAAAAGACATTGAAGAAAAAATACGAGCAGAGAATGTAAAAATAAATGAAATAAGATTCAGGGAAATTGGATTTGCATTAAGGGACAAGAGAAAAATAAATACAAAAATTAAAATTAAAACAACAAAATACAAAGCCTCGGGCGGAACAGAATTTTTTATTGAGGCAGTAAATAAAGATAATATTTTATTCGGACTTCTTCGGTTGCGTTTAGGAAAAAACAAAACTTCGCCAGCAACAGTTAGAGAATTGCACGTCTATGGTCCAACTCTGAAACTCAAGGAAAAAGCGAGCAGTGAATGGCAACACAAAGGATTGGGAAAATTATTGATGCGAAAAGCTGAAGAAATTACAAAGAAAAAAGGATATAAAAAACTCCGAGTAATTTCGGGCATCGGCGTCAGAGAATATTATAAAAAATTAGGCTACAAATTAGACAAAGAAAAAATTTATGTCGAAAAGAAATTATAATTACTTATTCTTTTTTCTAATCCTAACAGCAACAAATACACCAACAGCTAAAACCACAAAAACACCGATAATGACTCCGCCCGTACTTCGAACAGTTTCCACAACTACACCAGTTACCGTAGAAAAGAATCCTTCATCTTCGTCATCAAAATTTTCATCAGAGCTTAATAATTCAAAAATCACTTCAAGGCTTTTTTAATATATTCTTCTTCAACTATCCTATTTCCGTTATCAAAAGTATATTTACAAACATCTTCACAGTTTTTCAAAAAAGCTCTTGAGTTTTTATTTACATTAAATATCTTTACTATAATTTCATCAGAAATAAATTGTAATTTTCCAATTCTTTTTCTTATCATTTCTATTGCTTCCTCATTGTCCATATTACTCAGCTCAAACTTATTTATATTATTTTTTTCTTTTAATCCTTCTGAAAATTTTAAGTTTTTATTTTTACTTACAAAAACTACCGATTTTAAAAAACCAGTATCATAATATTTTTCTACTTGCTCCATATCTTTTTTATTCATATCTTGAGCTTCGTCTAATAAAATTATCATATTCTTTTTTCTAATTCTAAATAATTTTCTAAAGAATCCTCCAGCATTGATTAATAATTTATCAAAATCAATTGATTTTTCACTTTGATTACAATTATAATAAATAACCTTTTTCCCTTCAAGGCGGCCGCTCCTAAATTTAAATATAATTCTTTTTAGAGATGTGGTTTTTCCTGTTCCGTATTCTCCTGAAACAAGAAGAATTCCTGAATTCATTATTTCTTTTGTTATTTCTGCCATAGTTTGGTGGTGACCAATTATTTCATTATGAAAAACTGTTGGCTTAACGCTAAATGGATTATTGAAAAATCCTAATTCATGATACCATGTTAATTTTTTCATTCTTCGTCCTCCATAATTTTAATACCACACTCTGGACATTCTTCGTCGTCATCTTCATACAAAGCACCACAAATGGTACAATATTGATCACATTTTGAACATCTCCAATAATCTCCAACTTTCATAAGTTCCTCTTCGCATTCCGAACAAATTTCTCTTTCTCTATTTATATTTTCTTCTAATTTTAGATTAGGCACTTTTTTTATATCTTGCTTAGTTGCTTTTTTCTTATTTTTATTCTCCAAATATCCACACAATAAATCACAATTTATTAAAAATTCTTTCAGATTATTAGAATCACTATATAATTGTTCTAATACATCATTTGGAAGCATTCCCTCATCATCCAATCTTGTTTTAGCTATTTCCAAAGCATCATCTTTATCTATATTTGTTAATCTTATTATGCTTCTTCCTATCCTGGTTTTTAGCGCGTCTGTAAAGTTAATTAAATTGTAATCAGTTGTAGTAAAAATAACGGACCTTATATAATCTTGATCATAATAATCTTTAATTCTCTCGTTGTTCTTTTTTGAAAGATATTGAGCATTATCCACAAGAAGAATCATCTCTTTCGATTTTTTCTTCAATAAATCACTAATATTAAATCTTTTACTAACTTTACTCACATTAACATATATGACTTTTCCCTTGCCCTTAAAATTATCTATAGCATATTTTAACAAAGCAGTTTTACCCACACCTTCTCTGCCTTCAATTAAAAGCATGTTCCCGGAAATAATTCTATAAAGAATTTCTTTCGCTTCATCCTCTCTTCCTATAAGTTCCGTGTCAGTTTCTAAAGAGTTAATATTACTGAGATTTTTTTCAAATTCTAATTTTTCAAATTCCTCCATATCTAACCTCCTTAAAACTTTTTCTTTCGCCTTTTTCTCTCAGTATTTGAGCCTTGCCATATAGCTTCCCAGACTTTGTATAATTACCTTTCATATGAGCTTTTCCAGCTCTTCTGTGAAGATTAGATGCTCTCGTAAAGTAACTTGCCCCTATCATGCCTCCACGAATTCTTGAAATTAGCATCAACATTCCACCAATAATTAAAATTGCCACAACAATATTTCTAATATTTTTATCTTTATTCACTGTTCCAACAACTGCACCAGTAATTGTATTAATTCCATCTCTCAAGGGGGATATTGCTCCATCTTCAGGAACAGATTCTGTTTCATCAACAATCGTCTCGTTGGATTCTGTTTCGTTAGAAGCTGTTTCATTTGTAACTTTTGGCCAAGTTATTGAACCGCCACCTCCGCCTCCGCCAGTATTAGCAGGTGATGAAACAACAACCGCGTTTCCAAAAATACCCCATGTAGAGAAATGATTTGTTTCTGCCCAAACATAATTTCCAGTAGTATTTACTCCACCTTTTTGGACTTGCCAATTATTCAAAGTCACATTAAAAAAATACAATCTCAAAGTTGATTCATCAATTCCCAAAACACTTACTTCAGCATCAGTATAAAATACTTTTAGTATCGTTTCATTCATTTCATCCGCTATATTCCCTGAAACATTTATATCAAAGAATATATTTAATGCAGGTATGCTAAAACCAGATGTAGGGTCTTCTTTAAATGTCTTCACTGTTACATTCCCAGTTCCGTTTGAACTAATATCTAAAGTCAAATTTATTTCTGGAATTTCCATTATTTCACTTTAATTAAATTCTTTTTCAATATCTTCTTCTGCTTTTTCAGTTGAAGCTTGAAAATTAATGGTGAAGTTATCTGGTTTATAATTTTGTTTGGCTGAAATTATTATTTCAATGATTTTCTTTTTTTCTACAAAGATGGGAGATTCAGAATAATTTATATCAAATCCAATCATATCAAAACTATTGCCCGTAATATTGTGAGTTAAATAAACCTCATAATTTCCATCTGTTTCTATAGTAATATTTTGTGTTATAGATTCTCCTGAATACATGTCTAAAGAGCCCAAGGACTCTGGAGAAATTTTAATTACTTCTGCGCTTGCGAAACTAACCAATAAAACTGCCAACGCTAAAATGCATATCTGTTTCTTCATTTGTTTTTCCTTCCGGCATGATTATGAACTCTGAGCTTTCATCAGAGGTGTTTTTATTTAAAAATAAAAATAAAATAAATTTGTTGTTTAAGCCATTTTTTGTAGTGTGAAGATATAATCTCCTATAGCATTTGGTTGAAATGTTGCTGTTATTTCAGTAGTATCATCTTGACCAACAAGCATTGCATTTCCTGGTGCACCATAATTAAATGCAATAGTATTAGCATCTAATTCAGTACATAAACTTAATATTGGATATACTGGATTTGTACTTTTTATATCTCCATTTACTCTTGTTATAGTTTGTGCTTCAACACTTAAAAAATCACTACAATTTAAACCAGTGTCACAAGTTATTATTTTTGATGAATCTCCTATGGTTGGAACATTCGCTAAATTTGTATCTCTTGCAAAGAAATGTATTGATTCTCCAGCATAAATATTTTCTAAAGGTAATGTTGCTGGGTCTCCTTCAATCCAATTAGTTCCATCAGCTGAAACCTCAAATGAAAATGGTGAAGAAACTGTCACACTAACTTCTGCCTTATTACTCAAATAATCAACTAATTGAGCACTCGCAAGTCCAATCATAACAATCACAACAATAGCAAACACAGAAAATTCCTTACCAAACATATTAACTTTTTTCTTCATTAATTTTCTCATTATTTAAACCCCCTTTCATTAAATATAAATATAAATTAGAATCAGAAGCAAGCCAATTAAGTCTTTTTTCATAAATATCAAACACATACAAATTACTTAAATATTTGCATTCATTTTCACTACCTACTTGAGACAAAAGAAAAACCCACCCTCGATCTACATCACAATAATCTTTAAATCCCAATCCTCCATCAAATAATATGAAAAGAATCAAGCAATTTGAAAAAAAAGCAAAAAGAAAACTAGAAGAATTCGATAATAAAATTAAGACGTCATTTATTCTAATTAGGCAAGATGTTAATGAAATGCAAACGGTAATT
>Ga0208769_1000250_pt1 | contig 28690 bp, 35 predicted proteins | sample AntAceMetag02UKC_FD_184768 | JGI IMG/M metagenome (GOLD analysis project Ga0208769, IMG submission 184768) | Saline lake microbial communities from Ace Lake, Antarctica- Antarctic Ace Lake Metagenome 02UKC (SPAdes) (version 2) | ecosystem: Environmental > Aquatic > Non-marine Saline and Alkaline...
GGCGGGCTGAAATATGCCCGCTTTATAACCAGGAGGTTTTTTATTGTGACACACTATAACCAATCAAATACTGAAAGGATTGGGGATGTCAACCGTGGACTTTTGGTTGAAACCGGCGACTTGTTAGGTACGTCGTATCTAAAACAGGAACAAGTCAATCTTTTCACTGTCTATAACCGTATTATTGTTCATGCCCTTTGGGGCGAGGTTGTGCTTAATGATTTAGCCGGATCAGGTTGTTTGCATCAATTCAACTGGACCTGTACGATTCCGGTAGTCACGGTTCAGCCACTTTGTGCTGTTTCAACTGACATTGATGGCCTGGTGGTCGGGCATCGGATGACATGCCCCGGAGATGATAGCACGACAGCCTGTGCAATAACAGCTTCCGAGGGAATTTCGTATTGGCCCTTGCAACCGATGATAATCGGTAATCGTGAATCTACTGCTGGCGTTACAAGCTACGGAGTTATCGGCGAATTGACTACGACTGTGAGCTTGACTGGAGGGTCGGTAAGATATGCAGTTTTATATACCCCACTTGACGATGACGCATATGTCGAAGCGTTACTATAAAAGGAGGGCTAATCAAAATGGCTCAAAATTTTAACAAAAGTACTCGTAAGAGACTACGAGACATGAAATCTGGAATGCTCGTTGAAACCAATGTTTTGCTCGGCACGGCTTATCTGGCCGCCGCACAGGTTGAGCTTTTCACGGTTTATAATCGAATTGCTGTCCTTGGCCTGTGGTTTGAAGTCACGACACTATGGGCAGGGGCGACACTATTGAAATTTACATGGACATCTTCAGAGCCGGTAATTGTGCTTGCAGACATTTCGGCTGATACTGGTAGCATGGCCGGTTTTGTTGCAGGCGCCAGGGCTTATGTGGTCGGGACAGCCGTTGCAACCGCGACAAATACTGAGGAATCCGCTGGTATAACACCTTATGATACCGTTCCCCTGATACTTGGGAATGCTCCTACCCTGGCAGGCGTGACAAGCGTAGGGACAATCGGAGAGCTTACTTCTACGGCAGGAACAGGTGTATCGGCTGGTAGATTCGGGCTTCTATACGCTCCGATTGACCAGGACGCCCATGTAGAAGCATTGTTGTAAGGAGGGTTGCCATGACCGTATATAGTCGGGCAAGTCGATGTCGGCGGGGCAATCGGTATTCAATCCACTACTGCGTCATTTAATTCAGGGGCAGCAAAGTTTTCTGTCTGGTATGTTCCTCTTGACGAAGGTGCTTATGTAGTAGCGGTATAAAAAAGAATAATATTATGGCGGTTTGAAATATAGCCGCCATAATTTAACAAGGAGTAAACTATGGCAGTCGCACTTATCTCTACTATACAGCGGTTTTCTGGTCTTTCGACGGACACAAAGCCCACCGGAGTCCGTGTCGGCTGTACGTTTTGGGAATATGACACCAATGCTGAATATGTTACCTACGATGGAACGAATTGGATGGTCAAGGAAATTAAAAGTATTATAATTCCTACAACAGTTGACCTTAATCAAGTTGCAGGAGATTATGACCTTTATACGGCAACTGGCGGAACGGTGTATGTCGAGAACCTTACAATAACGCTCCCTAATGTGAACTGCGCGGATGACGCGACTATATCTTCAATATCCATTCAATCAGATATGGCAACGCCAGATGTTGTTTTATCGGCAACAGCAGGGGCTAAAGCGAATTTGACGGCGCTTGCATCGTTTACTTATTCAAGTCCTCCATTTGCTCTTACTGTTGGGAAAAAGATTCAGTTGACTATTGCAGGTGGTGCATCAGATGCAGCCACGGTTTGTACCGTCGATTGTAGATACCAGGCGGTAACTCCGGCAGCATATCTGGCCTAAATTAACGGGGCTATCCTACAAGATGGCCCCTAAATATTATAAAATGAGAAAGACTATGAACACTGTAATCAGACTTTTCCATCATAATTTTGGAAAAGGTAGTCGTATAATTCAGCAATGGGTATTGCTGGCTAAACGACTTTATCCCCAGCAGAAGCCCGGTCCTATTGGTATTAGTGCCGGTCCTATTTTCAGACCAATATTTAGTGAAGATGTAAGTAATGGGGCAAAAATTAATAACAAGATCGGTGACGAGCGAGAATCAGTTTACTGATCCTGCGGAGATAGTTGGTTATTTTAATGTGTCTATTTCCGGTACTTGGGAAGCGGCTATAACTTGCCAGCGGTCATTTGATAAAGGCTCGACCTTTTTTGACGTAAAGCAATGGAGTTCGGTAGTTCAGGAATATGGGTTTGAGCCAGAAAGAGGCGTCCAATATCGCATTGGTGTGAAATCTGGAGATTATGTAAACGGAACCGTTGTTTTACGATTGAGCCAATGACACATATATTCAATGAGCAGACGAAAGTTGATGGAGTTGTTGATCTTGGTGCAGGCGTTGGAACTGGAGAAGTTACCGAGGCTGGACTGTTTAATGTAGTTACCCAGAATACTACTGACTTGATTCTCTATGACGATTTTTCGGTGGTCAATAAAGCGGTTGGCGACAGTTTAGCCGTAACATGGACCTTAACTTTTAGCTAATAGGTGGCTAAATGAGCGAGAAACTACAAGGCGGAGTTTTGGCTGGTAGTGCTGACCTTAGTATGCCGGTTATTCTTCGAAGCACAACAGACAATACCACTGTAACAGGTAAAGCCTTTGGTGACGTCACGGCCTCATATTGGCGGCAGGGCGGTATCAGGGTTGATATTCCTGCGATTACTTTGGCGGCGGTAAACTCCACTCACGCAGATGGCGGATTTAAAGAAATTGATTCGACCAATATGCCAGGAGTTTACCGCTTTGATTTACCGGATGCAGCTATAGCAACGGGGGCCGATTGGGTTGTTATTTCAATTAAGGTTGCCGGAAGTTATGTATTTTTCCAGATGTTCAACTTGACGGCCAATATAATTGATCTTGGCGCAGGGGCTATATCCTGGCCAGTTACGGTAACAGACGACGACACAGGGGCTTTATTGGATGGCGTCTCTGTGTGGATTACATCTGATTCGGCAGGTTCAACCGTTGTAGCTTCTGGCACTACAAATGACGGAGGTCTTGTCACATTTTATCTTGATGCTGGAATTTTATTTTTATGGAAATCGGCGGCAGGGTACAATTTTACGAATCCTACACAAATTACGGTGGCATGAATGGCTACAGCAACATCAGGAACAGCGGTATCAGGATTAGCGGCAGGTGGTGGGATTGTCACAGCTCCAACATTTGAGCCGATTACACTCGCGTCCTTGAAATTACATTTGCGCCTCGATTCTGGGTCATTTTCAGATAACATAAACGAACCTCAGAGCATCCCCCCGGGCAGCCACGCGATCACGACTACCTATGATCATTATGGCACAGGTGTTGATGTCCTTGGCAAAACTGCCGTTGTCTATCTTCAATCCGGTACGAACTTAGCGACAGGAACGGTAAATGTAAAAATTCAGGAAGCGGACACGAACACTGAAACATTAACCCTCGATGTAGCACCGGCAACCGATTGGGCCGCTGATAACATTATTACAGGGCAGACGAGCAAAACAACTTGCGTATGTGTGGCAAAGGTCAGTGCCTTAGTCTATACGGTTAAGAACAGATCGGGGGTGTTTACCCTGGGGGAAATTATAGGTGTTACAGGAACTGCCGTAAAGCTTGCCGATCAGGGGGCCGCAAATCCCATTTTCTCAGGCTCGGTTTACACTGACTGGACTGGTGGAGCTTTTACGCAAGTTACTACCAGTAATGACAATGCTACTCAGGAGATAGCCTATACTGGCACCAAACAATATGTCAGGACGGTTGCCAAGGTATTGCTGGCGGCTTGTGAGTTTGGGACTACGGTTGTCTGCTTAACGGCAACATCTATTGAAGATGATTTGCTGAATTCGATTATTACAGCGGCCAGGGAGCATATTGAGGATATTACTAGACGTCAAATTATTACGGCTACATGGGATTACTTTCTTGATAATTTCCCAGATACGAATTATATTAAATTACCTTATGGTAACTTGCAATCGGTGTCATATATAAAGTATACTGATTCTGATGGTACACAGACGACAATGACTGTAACGACTGATTATCTGGTTGAGCAGAACGGCGAGTATTATGGCCGGATAGTATTACCTTATGGAGAAAGCTGGCCCTCTTTTACAGCTTACCCGACTCAGCCGATAGTTATACGATATGTTGCTGGTTGGACTACCAGGGCTTTGGTGCCATATAAAATTAAAGCGGCCATGCTTTTGATATGTGCTAATTTATATGTCAACAGAGAGGGGCAAGTTTTGAGTAATATGGATTATCGAGAGAATAAGGCGGTGATGGGGTTGTTGTCAAGTGCAAGACTTTGGAGTGAATTCTAATGATCGGTGATCTCAATAAACGCATAACCATCCAATATCCGACAAGGGTAAGTGATGGGATGGGAAATTTTACTGAAACTTGGAATGATTCTGATACAATTTTTGCAGCTATTTGGCCAGTGTCAGCAAAAGAACAAATTCAGTCTATGCAGAATGTTATGGAAATTACACATAGAATCCGTATTCGGTATAGGAGCGTTTTAAGACCTGATTGGAGATTGAAATTCGGTACTCGTTATTTTGCAATATTGAGCGTGATCAATCAAAATGAACGGAATGAATGGTTGGACTTGTTATGTAAGGAGGCCGTGTGAAAGCATTAACTACAGCCATATACAGCCAGCTTGCAGGATCAGCTCTATCAACTGCCGTTGGGGGAAAAATGTTTAAAGGCCGGGCTCCTGATGGAACATCTTTCCCTTACGTCATATTTTTTGTAGTTACAGATATGCCGGATCGCACATTTACAGAAGATTACGAAAATGTTATTATTCAATTCTCTCTTTTCTCAACGGCATCCGGTACAACTGAGATTGAGGATATGTTCACACATTTAAAAACTTTATATGATGAAAAACCATTTACGATAACCGGATCAACTTTGGTGTGGATGCGGAGATCAAATACATCGTTCTTAGTGGAAGACCACACTACGCCAACCGGAACTCAGCAAGTTTGGCATTATGCCGTTGATTTTGAAGTACTTACTAGCTTAGATTAGGGAGATTAAATGCTATCTATCATCGTCCCAATTTATAATCGTCAAGAGATGTCTTATGACTGCATAAGCGCAGTTATGGAGAATACCGAACCAGGCACGTATGAGATAATAGTGGTGGACAATGGAAGCGATCCAGAATTCAAACCTCCATTTAGCGGATTCAATGAACTTAAAGTTATAAAAAATAGTAGCAATCTAGGTTTCCCTGTGGCAGTGAACCGTGGTATTCGTGAGGCATCAGGCGACATAATTATACTATTAAATAACGATGTTACTGTAACTACTTCGTGGGCAGAACATTTAGTTAATCACCTTAATGAATACGCTATTGTCGCACCTATAACCAATTATGCCGCAGGGATTCAGAATGTAATTGTAGAATCATATAATAATATTGATGAGCTTAACGAAGTAGCCGAGGCTGTCTATGAAGGGAATGAGGGCGAATCTGAGAACGTCAATTTTGTTATTGGATTTGTGATGGCCTTCAAAAAATCCCTTTATGATGAGATTGGAGAATTTGACGAATCCCTTTGGCCATGTAGTGGCGAGGAAGTAGATTTCTGTTTAGAAGCTGTCAAGGCAGGTTACAAGGTAGGTGTCGCTTATGATGTGTATGTTCACCACTTGGGATCACAGACGTTAAGCGATATGATAGATGCTGATGAAATTGATTATAAGGAATTGTGCGACCGTAACGACAAGCACCTTGCCGAAAAATGGGGTGATGATTTCTTTGATAATCAATTAAGATATAATAAAACTCGGATATTAGGGGAAGATGCTATTCGTCTGAATTTAGGGTGTGGCAATTTTCCGATGAAAGGATTTGTTAATGTCGATCAAATTAAGGAAGTAAAACCTGATCTTTTGGCAGATGCAACGGACTTGCCTTATGAAGACGATACGGTGGATGAGATATATTGTGGCCATATGCTTGAACATCTTACATGGGATGAAGGCCAGGGGGCTTTAAAGCACTGGTTATCCATTCTAAAGAAAGGCGGTGAGGTTCGGATAGTTGTGCCTGACTTTGATGCATTGGCAAAAAAATATATTGAGAATCCAACGACAACAGCCATGAAATATATGAACGATTATTTTATATATTCCTATGTGCAGGATTCTCCGCATAAGTATTTTTACAGTGGGGGGCTTTTAAAGGAAGCAATGGAGATGGCAGGGTTTAAAAAGGTTGTTAGGTTGCCGGTTGATCATCCATACTTTTTTGAGAATGTTGGTTGGCAGGTGGGTTTTGTGGGGGTGAAGGTATGACAGTAAAAGAATTGATAGAGAAATTAAAGGAATGTGAACAAAGCGTTGAAGTTTGTATGTTAATCGATATGTTTGATGAAGTACTTGGTGTAACAAGAGAATCAATTAGTGTCGACGAAATTCAAGAAGAAGAAGGTAGGGTTTACATAAAATGAATTGCCGAGTTTGTTCTACAGAATGTAAGAAGTTCTTAGACCTTGGGTGGCAGCCTATCGCTAACAATTTCTTAACTCATGAGCAACTTGCAAATGAATTCTTTTATCATCTAAAAGTTTATTTTTGTCCTGTCTGCCTCACTGTTCAGATTGGCGAGTGTCCAGATAGTTCGCAGGTGTTCAATAAGGACTATGCTTTTTTCACTGGGACATCGGAAAAAATGAGGGAGCATTTTGCACATTTAGCAGACTTGATTAAAGAAAGCTACATGCCCGAGAATGGTTGTATTATGGAAATAGGCAGCAATGATGGCACTTTTCTTGAGCATTTTAAGGACAATGTTCATCTTGGCTTTGATCCCTCAGACAGTGTTAATAAAGTAGCAATGACAAAAGGGGTCCGGGTTTATCCTTATCCCTTCGAAGATTTTGGAGATGCATCAACGGCATGGCCCAAGACTGATGTATTTGTGTCTTGCAATGCCTTTGCTCACATTCCAGATAGAAAGGGTGTACTCAGTGGCATTAAGAAGATGCTCGCTCCTAATGGCGTATGGATAGACGAAGAGCCATACATGGGAAACATAATCAACAACCTGGAGTATGACCAATTCTACAATGAGCATGTTTTCTATACATCCATTGCTTCGATGCAGAAGACCTTGGCTATGTTCGATCTTGAGATAAAGGATTTTGAGTTCATATGGACACACTGTGGTTCTATCCGGTATTTTGTGGGGCATAGGAATCCGGGGTTACGCCAAAAGGTTTCAGACGCAATAAAAAACGAGGGACTTGATAATTTTGAAATATTTGAGGCTTTCGGCAAAAAAGTTAAAGGCCAAATAGATAGATTCAAAAAAAGACTATTTGCTATGGAAGGGCCTCTTGTGGGCTACGCGGCATCGGCTAAAAGCACAACTCTTTTAAATTGCTGTAAAATTGGCCCGGATATCATAGAGAAAATTTACGACACAACGCCAGCGAAACAAGGCAAGCTGTCACCTGGGATGCATATACCAATCGTGTCTTATGATCAATTCAAAAAAGACAATCCTTCAGATGTGGTTCTGTTTGCCTGTAACCATGCTAAGGAGATTTTTGCAAAAGAACGTGAAATGAAAATTAACTGGATTTTACCACACGGGAGTTTGTAAACAATGCGCATATCTAACGCACACCTTGCCATAGGAATTCCATTAACTTTTCCTTGGGTTCCTTCGAGTTTCTTTCATTCCTTTATCCAAATGGAGAGACCAGATTTCACTTATATTTATGAGGATTCAACTGGGCCAATTCATGCACTGAGAAATAGTATTGTAGAAAAAGCTTTACAGGCTAGAGCTACAAAACTTTTAATGTGCGATATTGATCAAGTATATCACCCCAAAACAATTACTAAACTTTTGTCGCACAGATTACCCATTGTGGGCGCATTAGTTCACAGAAGATATCCTCCGTTCGATAGTCTAATGATGAAACAAGTGGCAATAAATGAGATGACAAATGGCTATAAAAGCATTGATGAATGGGAAGAAGACGAGCTTGTGGAAGTTGACGCAACCGGAGCAGGATGTATCATGTATGATATGGATGTATTCAGAAAGATGCCTTCGCCGTGGTATAAGACACAAACAGGTCCAGATGGTTCTCCTGTAGGTGAGGACTTTGGATTTTGCCAGGACTTGAAGAAAGCAGGATATAAAATATTCGTTGATACTTCAGTACCAGCGGGACATCTGGCAACGATGGTAATAAATGCAGCAACAAGTAGACTATACAGATCAATGAAAACAGCGCAACAAAAAAAGGCCGCTGATATGGCATTGGGGGTTGATAATAAAAAAATAGCTTAATTTTACAACCAGGGTTTCTGCGAGGACTGGCCAAGTCTAAGCAGAACGCAAGAACATTGAAGCGGTTTGTAGGAGCCTACACTCTTACATTTCCGCTTTTTTTGTTGCCCTGAATTAACATAAAAATCATTTAACTTTTAGGAGGTACAAAAATGGCTGATCGAGCTTCTACACTTAGCGGAATGTTTCAAAAGGTGACTTTGGGATTAACTTCAAAGGTTTTGGGTGCTGGGACTTATACCCTTTCAGGGGTAACTCGTACATTGGCTGAGGCTTCAGAATTTGGAGTTGAAACCAACATTTATGAGTTTGGATGCGCCGATGGTGGGACAATCTCTTTATCGGATGTGAGTTATGATCCTGCATGTCCAGAACAGCTTACTTTGCAGGGATGTGTTGAGGATGGCACAAAACTGGTTGGCAATTCCTGTTCAGGACTTTGTTTTTGGATTAATTCAACCACTTATCTTAGGTGCGCAACCACTGGACATATCTTAATGACTAAAGCTGGTGGTGTTAAGGCTGACCGATGTGGTTTGGCTAAGACTGATTTTGAGGGCCAGGTATCTGGTGGATTCATGGTATTGTGTACAAAATAATAAGGAGCTTCTATGACAATAAAAAATGATGTCTACGTTGACTTATCTAGCGCAGACGATGGCGAATGGTTCCAGTTTTTTACCTCGCATATTGATGTTAATACCGGTGAAGTTGTCTATGATGATCCAATAGATGGCGGTCCTAGAATCCAGATCCGAGATATGCGGACATTTATTCGGGAGCGCATTAAGGAGCGCAAAATGCAAGTCGATAATGTTGTGAATCCTAAGACAAGATCAATGGAGCGCATACGGTATCCGAAGGAACTGTCAGCACAGGAAGAAAAACAGGAGCGGGAAGACCTCATTGATTATATGGTTGTTAACTTTGAAGGGTTCAAGGATAAGAAAACAAAAACGTTCATTGAAAATACCCGTGAGAATAAAATCAAAATGATGGACCTTCCCATTTTTGACAGGTGCGTATCAAGTTGTCAGCAAAAACTGTCTGACTCAAGCATACAGGAGGCAGTAGCAGAACAAAAAAACTAGCTGAGATGATCGAGTTTTCAGAAGACCAGGCTCGGTCAAGGATAGTTTATGATGATGGTTTTGTATCAACGAAGTGTGACCAATGCAGGGCGGCGTATGCAGAACGTATTCCGTTGGAAGAGCCGCCTTGCCATACGTGTTATGTAGAGTTAATGCCTGAAAATAACGAGGCTATGGAGGTGTATATGATGGTTCGGAGTCAATATATCACCGCTGGTATGGGTCAGGTTGTGGATGTTTCAATTCCTGCTGTCAAGATCGTTATGGATTTGCTCGGAGTCCATGACCAGTTGAAATGTCTCAATAAGGTTCGTGCTACTTTCCACCATTTTCTGAAGAAGGCTAAGGGCGATGCGAGTTGAAAGCTTCAATCCTAATCGTATAGATGCTACGTTTGATTACGTAGCCACTGAGCGTCTTGTTAAGGCTGCAAAGGTTGTTGCGGCTGCGGTGAGAAGGAAATGTCCGGTTGGTACGATTTCGAGACCAATTTATCGCTCAGGCCCATATGCAGGACAACCGTGGACTTCTACAGATGCAGGACGGTTAAGAAAGAGTGTCCGGGTTGTGCAGAAGAGATCTAAAACAGGCAGATTATCAAAGAAGAAGTCAGTGCGAGTTTATGCAGGAACCTACCTGGCGTATTATGCTAATATCGTGGAATTTTCAAGACCTTTTATGCGACCCGCTCTTGCGGAAACATTGCATATGGTGAAGTCAATGATAGGAGCTAAGTAAGCGGTGAATCCTATAGCTAAAAAGTTGATAATATTAAAGATATTGCTTGATTATCAATTCGCTATGTGGTATAAAATAATGAAGGTAGAACAAGCGGCTAACTTATTCTACCTCCTAACCATTTACCCATCTATAAAGGAGATGAGTGCCATGGCTGAATCTATATTAACAAAAACATGTTCTAAATGCAATATTGTTAAATCCGAAGATGATTTTAACAAGAGATCAGCCGCCGAAGACGGACTATGCCCCAGGTGTAGAGGTTGCTGTAAGGAATATTATCAATCTCATAAGAAAGAAATTTTGGACCAAAAAAGACAATATTACTCCGATAATAAAGATGAAGTATTGGTAAAAGCAAAACAATATTATGAGAATAATAAAGAAGAAAAAAGAACGTATGCAAAGCGATATCATAAAAAAAATGCTAACAAAATAAAAGCATATCTAAAGCAATATTATGCTGACAATAATGAAGAAGCAAAATCTAAAGCAAAGCAATATTATAGGGACAACGCAGAAGAAAAAAAAGCATACGCGAAACAATATCGAGAGGATAACAAAGCATATTTTACTGAATATAATAGGATATATTCTAAAAGCCCAAATGGAAAAGCAGCCGACAAAAAGAAACGTCATCAACGCCGTGCTCAAAAAATGGGTGCACATTGTGATAACTTCAATCCAGACGAAGTCTTTGAACGTGATGGATATCGTTGTCAACTCTGTGGCAAAAAGACAAGACCTGATTACAATAGATTCCATCCTTTGTTCCCAAACTTAGATCATATTGTTCCCTTAAGTAAGGGTGGAAATCATACCAAAAGGAATACCCAATGTTTGTGCCATCAGTGTAATTCAACGAAATATAATACCGGAGTTGGGAATCAATTCAGGTTATTTGGATAAGGATGGACCATATGTTTTATATTGCCAAGAATACACGTATTATTGAGGAAAATTATCGTGGCTAGTCATTCTATCGGCAAGATATTTGTGGAATTGGACTTAGATGCGGACAGGTACACTAAGGGTCAGCAACGCCTTCTTAAAGATGCCAAACAAACAAGTTTATCTATAGAAGAAAATTTCCGGAAACTTCAGATAAAGTCCTCTGCTCAATTCAATCTAATGCGACAAAAAGCAATCAATGCCAATAACATGATTGCTAATAGTGCCAAGGCTACTGCTAATGATCGTGTTCGAGCCGAAAGAGCTATGACCAAAAAACTTTCAAGGCTCAATGATCAACAATACGGACATCAAGTTTCAACATTCGATAAGCTTAAAAAACATTGGCAGGCGTATTCAGTTGCTGCAATCGGAGCAATATATTCTATCTCTCGGGCTATGACCAAAAGTTTGGAGGAGTTCAAGAACTATGAGACTGCACTAATAGATATGGCCAAGGTAACAGACCAATCGTTCGGGGTAATGGATGACAAAATAATGAGTTTAAACAGTAATCTTGGCGATTCCACAGATTTAATGAAAGGATATTATCAGGTTATATCAGCGGGCGTGACTGAACCAAAGGCGGCTCTTGAATTATTGATAACGGCTGCAAAGGCATCAAAGGCAGCACACCTAGACCAATCAGAGGTTATTAAGGCACTAACTAAAGTGATGAGAGGATTCGCTGGCGAAATTAAATCAACTGAAGAAGCGGCTGATTTACTGTTTACCACTGAGAAATTAGGTCAGACCACAGTTGCGGAGCTTGTACCAATTATAGGTGACATGGCGAAGATATCTAAGGAAGTGGGAATTTCTCATACTGAAATGGCCGCAGCGTTAGCACTTATAACTCAAACAGCAGGTAGTACATCAAATGCAGCCACACAATATAGAGGTGTTCTTCTTGGTTTACTTAGACCCAACGAGAAATTAACCGAATTAGTTACTAAGTATGGTTATGAATCTGGCGTCGCTATGGTTAAATCATTAGGCTTTTCCAGGTCATTAAATTTAATAAAAAGGGGCGCGGCTGATGCCAGTATCCAAATCGGTAAATTGTTCAGATCGTCAGAGGGTATGCTTGGTCTTGCATCTTTAAGTGAAAGCGATTTTGAACGATATAATGAATTGATTGTGGAAATGGGGGAGGGTGCCGGTAGTAGCGCGGAAGCCTTTGACAGATTTTTAGAATCAGCTCAAGCCGTTGATGATGAGCTTGAGACTAATTTTAAGCGATTGTTAATAGAGATTGGCGAATATGCCGATCCTTTTGCCAAAGCGATTAAGACTATGATGTCTGATGCGTTGGGATCATTAGCCGCAGGCATTGATAAGGTAGACAAAGATACGCCAATAGCGTTGTTACATTTGGCCATCCTTTTAGAAAACTTAAAGACTCGTTTTGGGGAAAATGCTAAAGCAACAGGTGAATGGACTCAGATAATAGATGCTTCTGGAGAGAAAGTTTGGATACTAACAGAATATGTTGAAGCTTATAACGCTTCTTTAGAAGCAAACAAAAAAGCAAACGAAGACGTCCTAACTGTGGATGCAAAAAGACTGGCCGCAATAGAGGAACATTATAAGGCCACCATGAAGCAGGTAAAGGCTGAAGAAAAATTAAGCGAATCACAGTTACAGACATATGAAAGTTTAGAGAAATTCCTTGAACTCAATAGCCAGATTGATGATCAGGCCAAGGCGGTTGTCAGTCTAGATCAGCAGTACGCCAAAATAGAAGCCAAACTAAAGGCCCTTGAGCTTGCCGGTTATGATGTAGCCGAAATGTGGGTTAACCTGGAGAAATGGCACGCCAATAGTATGGATGAGATTGTCAACAAGACTGAGGATGCCACTGCTTCCTTTGATGATATCATGAAAGATATAGGTGGTTTGGATTTCAAAGGAACTTCTTTTGGAAACGAGCTAGCTGATGGTATTAATAATGCTATGATTTCCATACAGAGCTTGAATACCTTGTTTGAGAAACATGCGAAAATTCAAGGGGATATTAATAAACTAATAGAAGAAGGCAAGGAAGAAGAAGCAGCGAAAGCGCAAATAGCTCTTGATGATAGTTATTTCCAAGCTCAGATTTCCGGTTATCGGCAGCTCTTTGGTACTGTATCCCAGTTATTTGATGAAAACTCAAAAGAAAGGGAGGCTTTACATAAGATAGAGATGGGATTCGCTGTTATGGAAATGGCAATGACCGCTAAAAAAATGGTGATGGAAACTGCGGCTATGATTTCATCCGTGGCTAATTCATCAACAGTAATCGCTGGTAAAGCAGGAGAGGCAGTTGCGGGTGCTGTAGTGGGCGTAACAAATCAAGGCACAGGTGATCCCTATACCGCATTTGGCAGAATAGCAGCTATGATTGCCCTAATGGGCAGTGTTTTAGCAATGGGTGGTATTGCTTTTGGTGGTGGAGGTGGTGGAGGCTCAGGAGGATCAGAAGCAGCAACAACTGGAACTGTTTTAGGAGATCCAACTAAATCAAGTGAATCAATGCAAAAGTCTTTAGATATGGCAGAGGATTGGCATATAGAAGAGTATACTGAGCTAATTGGTATTCACAATGAGTTGATAGATTTGAATAAGAATATTACAGGAATTGTTTCTAATATAGTTAGGAACTTCGGTGACTTTGACCAGGATACATTTAAACTTGAGGGACTCGGAGATTGGGGCAAGGCCAACGAAAAGTTTATGGAGTTGAATGAAAAAATCATAGATAAGTTGGATTTGGGAGGATTTGCCAAGGGAGATATGTTGACTGTTGGCCTTAGTAGATTTATGGGTGATATAGCAGGTAAATTGGGGAATAAGATATTTGGTGGCGAAGTAAAGATAAAAGGTGCTGGAATTGTACTTGGGCGTGAATTTGCCGCAACTGTTGGTGATGTTTTAGAAGGTGTATATCCAAGTGTTGAAGAATATGCTGACTGGAAAAAGGACGGTGGGTGGTTTCATGATGACAAAAAAGGCACAAAATATGGGCCTGTCGATGCAGAAATAGAAAGATTATTTGATAAAATTTACGGAAACATAATCAACATGCTTGTATATTTGGCGGAAGGATTTGACTACTCTGCTGAACAAATGTCCGAAGTATTAGCTTATGAATTTGCAAATGTAAAGTTAGATTTAAAAGGGTTATCTGGAGAGGAAATAACCAAAAAGATAAGCGCATGGATCTCCACTATGGGAGATACCGCCGTAGAAGCGCTCTTCTCAGAAGTCGTTGGTAAATATCAAGAAGTTGATGAAGGTATGCTGGAAACGGCAATGCGCTTGGTTATGCAAAAAGAGATCCTTCTCAGTGCTTTAGAAATGACCGGACAAGGATTTGACGCTACTTCTGGATCAGCAATAGATTTTAGTCAAGACATGATAGCCTTGAGCAAAGATTTTGAAACATTGATGGATGACATATCCAATTATTATGATAAATTCTTTTCAGAAGAAGAGCAATTTGCTGACTTGACAGAAGGTTTAACTTCTAAACTTGCACTTCAAAATATGGAGTTACCAAAAACTAGGGATGGTTATAGAGACTTAGTCGAGGGATTAAAAAAAGGAACCGAAGCCGAAAACAAAAGAGCAATAGCATTAATGGAGAATGCAGATGCAGCGGATGCTTACTATGACTATCTTGAAGATATTAATGACGAACTAAACTCAGTCTATGACACTGCTATAATGGCAGATATGAATGATTATGAGGCAGCTTTATATGAAATAAATCAAAAGTATATTGACCTTGCATCGCAATTAAGTATCGCAAATCTCTTATTCGACGAACAAGGAAAATTGACTGAACTTGGTGCGAAAGCTTTAGGAGCATATAATCTTGAGATTCAAGGACTTACTAAATCGGTTGAGGATTCAATAAATTCCATGTTGGATACTGTATTTGAAGACATAGCTATGGAAGGCTTGACTGAATATGAGCAACAGCTTTATCGCATAAATGAAAAATACAAGGATATAGCTCAACAGTTAATTGACGCAAATCTGCTTTATGATGAACAAGGCAACTTAACCGATATAGCAACAAGAGCAATAGGAGCATATAATATCGAGATTCAAGGACTTACTGAATCTGTTGAGGATTCAATAAATTCTATGTTGGACGCTGTATTTGAAGACATAGCTATGGAAGGCTTGACTGAATATGAGCAACAGCTTTATCGCATAAATGAAAAATACAAGGATATAGCTCAACAGTTAATTGACGCAAATCTGCTTTATGATGAACAAGGTAATTTAACCGATATAGCAACAAGAGCAATAGGAGCCTATAATCTTGAGATCCAAAGACTTGCCAATGTTATTTTAGACACCATCGATCAAACAAAAAGACAACTATCTACTATGGGTATGGATTCCAACAAAGCGGGTATGTTAGATATCGCTGCTCGTTACGGAATAGCACCTTCTGCGGTACAAAGTGGTGCACAGGATATCCTTAATTGGTACATGAATGCCAGTTCCACACAAATAGCAGGAATTTTAGCTACGTATGGTGTTTCAATAGACCAATTTAATGCTGATATGATAACACTTGGGAACTCTCTGATGACGCAAGGACAGGAGCATCATCAAGAAGCGCAAGCAAAGCGTGATGAAGCGCAAACAAAGCGCAATGAAATGATTAATTCCCTTGATAGTGCAATCGACGGTATTGATTCAATGTTAGCCGATTTAAGTCCAACCGGATCACTTGCCCCTGTTCAAAGTGCAGAAGCATTCCAACTTAAATATGATGAATTAATTGATAAAATAAGGACTTCAGATGACCCAGGAAAATATGTTTCCGAGCTTCAATCTTTCTTGCCAGATTATTTAAGTTTTTCAGAAGCATTTGGCGGGGATTATAAAGATTTAGTTGCCGGAGTCCAAGAAGATTTAGAAGGGCTTAATGTAGAATTTAAAACTGAACGAGATTACTTAAAAGAAATTGCAGGTTCTACAGGAAATACAGCTGCGGGTATCACAGAGCTTCTTGGTATGGGCATACCAATTACATTTAATACCGCAGGTCTCGGCGAGAACGCAGTGACTTTCCTTCAAGGACTACAAGAAATAGTCAGCTTGGTTGGTTGGAATAGCCCTTTTACAATAGACTTCGTTTCTAATTATTCTGGGTTTGCTACGATGCCGTTCCTTGATTTTGTAAATGTAGTAGATCAGATAGCCGCACAGGTTCCTGGTGGATGGCATGCTCAACTAACTATGGACACGATAATGTCTTTTGAGAATTGGGATGACACATCAATAGAGGAGAGGCTTGCAACTTGGGAATTTATAAAGGGCACCTATGGATGGCATTCCACAGTAACATTCGAGTTTATTGCAGACATGGTTGATTCTGTAGACGGACTTAGTTGGGAAGATATAATGACTATTCTTCCAGACGATGTAACCAAAAAAGAAATGCTTATATGGCTCAATAATAATACCGGGATGACTCCATCTCAATTAGCTAGTATTTTCGGGTCAGATTTTACGGCCGATATGCATTTAAGTGCTGATCTAATCTGGCCGGAGGGCGGTTTCCTAGATGTTTTAGTTGGAGCACCAGTAACGATTGCTAAGTTCGGCAATACGAATGCAGATACTTGGACAAGTCAGATTCATTTTGGTTTGGTTGAAATATGGTGGGTATTAAAGGATATTGCGGCCAATGATGTTTTAGTTGGAGTACCAGTAACGATTGCTAAGTTTGGCAATACGAATGCAGATACTTGGACAAATGTAATCCATCTTGGTTTGGTTGAAATATGGAAGGTATTAAAGGATATTGAGGCCAATGATGTTTTAGTTGGAGTACCAGTAACGATTGCTAAGTTTGGCAATACGAATGCAGATACTTGGACAAGTCAGATTCATTTTGGTTTGGTTGAAATATGGTGGGTATTAAAGGATATCGAGCGTAATACAAGTAATCTTAATAGAGCTTTTGATATCCCAGGCTACGCTGCTGGCGGATTAACAAGCGGACTCAGCTTTGCTGGTGAAAAGGGAGCAGAATATATCGTACCGACATATGAACCAGAAAGATCTTCTTTCTTACAAAGCGTTGGTGCCGATCCAGAGGCAATAGGGAAATCAGTTGCAAAGTATATTATGCGTTCTGGCATGGGTGGGGAAAAAGAAGTTCATATCCATCTTGAGATTGACGGGCAAGAGATTAGAAACCCAGTTATCATGGGACTACAGGGACGTGACGCAGATTTGATTGACGCGGTAAGGAAGGCAGCATAATGGCCAATCACGAAATATGGGATTATCTGAGTGGCGTGGCGGTTACTCCAGATTATAATGCAACTTTGGCTGTTGTCCCACAAAAAGTTATTAATGAGGAAGGCACAAAAAACCAAGTCGTACATCTAGGTGATGATGACTCTGAAGCGATTATTTCCTTTAGTGATGATTCTATTTTTTATATCAGATGTATTTGGGACGTATTATCAGAGAGCGATGCAGGAACAATATTTGATTGGTGGCATGATGCTGCAAAAGCGAACGGAAAAGCAAGATCATTCAAATTTCAAGATCATGGAGTGTCAGATATTCATACTTATACAGTTCGTTTTGCCTCAAATGTTAAAAGAAATATTAAATTGGCCAAGCTTTTTGGTTTTGCTGAAATTAGACTTAAGGTTTTGGGACGTGCACCATAATGGCTAACCACGAGATATATGATTATCTAAGTTCGGTAGGGGTTACGCCAGATTATGATGAAACACTTGATGTAACACCGCAAGAAGTATTGCAGGAAGAAGGTACAAAAAACCAAGCTGTTTATTCTGGGGATGATGATAGTGATGTAATTATCCCTTTTAACAATACTTCTATTTTTTATGTCCGGCTTAAATGGAACACTCTTTTAGAATCTGATGCAGGAACAATATTTGATTTTTATCATGACACGGCAAAAGCGAATGGAATTGCTATATCCTTTAAGTTCACAGATCATGGAGGGTCAGACACACACGAATATACAGTCCGCTTTGCTTCAGATGTAGTAAGAAGTATTAAATTAGCAGAACTTTTTGGTTTCGCCGAGATCAAACTTAAGATTCTAGGACGCGCGCCTGTTTAGGAGGATGAAAGCGGTGATGTTTATGTCGACGAACTTGGTGAGGATTTCGAAGGTTAAATAATGTTATCACTTAATGCTACAAAACTTGGCCTAGTTGCCTCGGCCTATAAGAAAGTATCCTGGTTGTTCACGGTTGTGGATACCGCTGGGCCTACTACTTATTATTGGTCTACGATAACCAGAAGTTATGGCGGTCATGACTATGTATTTAAGATTGATCCTAAGACATTCAACGGTGTCACTTTAAGCCGGGGAAAATCCGAACTCGGTATCCAAGCACCGAACGATCTCACTTTTACTATAGAGAACACAAGCAATACCTTAACAGCTAGTAATTTTGTCGATAGCTCAGTTACATTAGATTTGGTTCTTAGCGACGGAACAGATGAAGAAACAATAGCTACATGGAAGTTTAACACCAAGCGTTGTGAGGCTATTTATCAAACCCTCAAGTTTACTTGTGAGGACTTTTTGCAGCAATACTTGAGTGGGGATTATCCAAACACCAGATTGGTTAAGGATATAAGCCCCTCATCTGATATAGACAAGGATGATGATCTCTGTGTTCCAGTACCAATCGGAACATGTTATATCCCTTTACGTTCAATCTATGTTACGAATGATAGGTTTTATCTTCTTGGTCTAGATAGCCATGATTATACTATCTCAAAGGTAAGATCTCCTCGTTCCTGGGGAACTGGTAAGAGTGAATGGGCGACTGGAGATTATGCCTTTAATAAAAGCACTAAGACAATCGACACGGTGGTCTGGGAGGTTTTCCAAGCCATCATTTCCGATAGTGATGGAGATGGCGTTGTCGATGCAAATGGTGTGTGGCAAGATGGTGACTATCTTCTCGATATGCCAACAGAATTTTATCGGGATGACACTCACACATTAACAAGCCCAGATGATGCCATAGAATTTATTCTAGAAGATCTTGGAGTGGCTTCTGGCGACATCGACACAGGGGGCGGGTCTTCGTTTGAAACCGCTGGAACTACATTCAGTGGGTGGAGCTTAGTATTCAATGGAGCATATTATAAGAAGCAAGATTCTGGGAAAGTTATTGCTTCTCTACTTAACATGTGCCACTCGATCTTTAGAGTAACCGATAAGATAGAGCTTCACGTTCTTTCCAAGACATCTCAGAAGACCATAACTAAAGCAGATGTTATTTTAAACTCCTTCAAGTTTTCCACTATAACTAAAAATCAAAATGATTCCGGCTATGTTTTATGGCAAGAATCAGGTGAAGCACAAGACGAATATATCAAGTCTTTGGTTTCTGCAAAAGCAAGCACTGATGAAATCTCAAGTGATTCACTAGAAATCCCCTTTGTACAGGACTCCCAAGATGTACAAAGGATCGGAACACTTTACTATCAGAGAAAATTTCTGAAGGAAGCTAATTGTTCCTTTAGCAATAAAGGCGGAACACTCCTTGCTGTTCAGCCCGATGATGTAATTACAATCAATGAGGCTGATTACGGCGGAAATTATGCTGTCCTAGTTGATTCCATGACTATCAAGAGAGACCTAACGATAGATGTCAAATGTGTTAAGTTTAGTGAAGCTCTTGATGATTGGGATGACTTAACTCCTGCTGCAATCTCTCCAGCAACTAATGATGTGCCAGCATTAAATACAACTGGATCTAGATTGTTTAGTTCACAACCTGTTACGCCATATAATGTAGGTGATCTTTGGTCAGACGGACCATCTGGTGATTTGAAGAAATGTAAAACAGAAAGATTAACCGGAGCTTATGTGGCGGCTGATTGGGAACTGACGAGTGATTATAACAAAACAGCCAAAAACCTACAATTCAATGGTGATTTTGAACTAGATGCCTCTAGTGAAACCGATCCCACTTATTGGACAAGAACGATTAAAAATGGTACACCTTTATTTGCTATGGTGTGGATACCTACGCCTGAATCTCTTTGGCCCCCATGGAAACCAGAAGGACATTGTTTCTACGCAAATTGTAATGATGCCGCACAATATATAGGATTAAAGTCTGATTATTTTATTCCAGTATCTCAAGACTCATATTATTGTTTAAGCGCCTGGGTCAAAACCTTTAATGGCAGATGTTATTTAGGCATTGCTTGGTACGACAAAGACTATGTTAAATTATCACATGTTTACGTGTGCATGAATGGTTATGAAGCCACCCATGCTTGGGAACAAAAATCCTCAGCAGCTTTTAAGCCTTCAGATTATAATGCTACAGCTAGGTATGTCAAAATTTGGGGCTATCCGCAATATAAAAAAATTGGCTATACAATGATTTCTAGAATTCAACTTGTGGAATCCAGAACCCCGATAGTTTGGGAAGATAGCTATGCGGTTGCGCCGGGGGCTGATGTAACCGCTGACAGCCCGCAACCCGCCGATTGGCTTTCCGATTTGATTGGCACGTTACATATAGATGACGATGCTATCACCGTAGCCAAACTTAATGTAGCAACCTTATCAGCCATTAGTGCCAATCTGGGTACGATTACTGCCGGTACAGTTACGGGAGCCCTAATTAGAACCTCAACTGGTAATGATAGGGTGGAAATGGATGCGACAAACAATAGATTAAATATTTACAAAGGCGGGAGTATCGTAGGTTATTTAGGATATAGTGGATCAGGTGCAATTCTTTATATAAACCACCCTTCAGCCGCTAGTTATCTCCCCGTAAGAATAACGGATGCAAGAGTTGACTCTAATACTTTTACGTGTGCCAATACAAGTATTACAGATGGTGCTTCCAATTATCCGATGGCTGTATTTAATGCAAATGATGATGCAAAATCGGCTGTTTATGTACATGCAGATACTAGCAGTGTGTATGCCAGTTCTGGCGCTCTATTTGTTTCCCAAGATGGAACAGGAGCTGCTTTAGTTGTCAGTACTGGAGGCGTTACAGCTACTTGTACCAATGCTGGTCAGTGGGCATCTGCTTCATCTAAGGAGCTAAAAGAAAATTTTGAAGATTTTGTAGCTTTAGATTTAATTAGTAATTTAGATGTTAAAAAATATAATTATAAAGGCAGTAGAAGAAAAACTTATGATGAAGTAAGACAACACAACCTTCGTAGATGGAAGTCAATAAAACATGAAAAAAGTGATGCTTTTTCAGATATATCTATAGAGGATAAAAATGAAAAAATTGATGTAGTTATTCTTGAATTTACAGAGCTACAAAAAGCAGAAAAACAAGTACCAGCGCAATATGAGAATGAATTAAATAGACCAATCGCCAAGCATATTTCACCTATGGCAGAAGATTTTTATGACGCTTTTGGTGTGGGAGATAATAAAACTATTGTAGCCAAAGATTTAGGTGGAATAGCATTTCAGGCAATAAAGGAACTTTCTGTAAAAATTACAGAACTTGAAGCAAGAATTGTAGAACTAGAAAAATAAGTACTGCAGATAAATCACTAACTGATTTTACTAAACCGGGCAACCAGAGATTAACATTGGCTATTCTCAGTTAAAAAGGCAGCTTTATGAATGATTCGGAATGTGCCAATCAGTTAAGAGATATTAAAGTTTTATTAAACAAGGTATTCGGAGTATTAAATGGCGATAATGATGACGGTGGACTGGTGACTAGGGTAGCCTTAATCGAGCAAAAAATAGCAGACTTACCATCACCAAACGAATTAAAATTCTATGCGTCAGTTGGAGGTGGTGTCGTTTTGGTACTTGCGCTCTTTGGCTATGCGATGGTAAAATTAATCACTCAAAATTGGGGATAATAATGGACATTTTATGGATTATAAATAATTGGGAAACTATCTTGCTGGCGGCTACTGGTATCGTTACGGCGGCCAGTGTTATAGCGAAATTAACACCAACAGAGACAGACGATAAGTGGCTTGCTAAGATTTTGAAAGTTGTGGATATGCTGGCTATTAATAATAAGCCTACAGAGCAAAAGGAGAAAACATCATGAAAAAGATTTTTACATTGACAATGATCTTGGGATTTCTTTTGATGGGGTCTCTGGCGTTTGCTTGGCAAGATCCGTGTGAGCTTCAAGGATATGATTTTATCATATCCGACAGTTATGTTCTAATGAACTTTACCGATGAGGCTCAGTTTGGGCCAACGCCTGACTGCGGGGGGCATGTAACCATTCTTTGCCCTGATGATCGGGAGTGTGCTCTTCCCTACGAGGTCTGGGGAGAACAAATTATTATAGGAAAGCCTAGTGAGTTACAAGTGTGGAACATGGTTTTCACGCTTGTGGCTGATCGTCTAGTTCCACAAAGCGATGCAACCTGGGAAGAAGTTTTAGCCCGGAATGGGTGTCCTTCCTTAGAACCAGAACCAGAACCAGAACCGGAAGCATTATGTGCTCCTGACTGTTTGGATTCATGCACCAACAGGAACGCATGTGAAATAGTTGGAGGCCATTGGTATAACGAGCAGTGCAATGAGCAAGAACAAATAGAATGCCCTGAATGCTTAGAGTGCCCAGAGTGCCCAGAGTGCGATAATGCAACTGAGCCTTGTGCAGAATGTCCAGTTTGTGATAATGTGACTGAGCCTAATGTACCTTTTGTACCTTTTGTTTGTCCCCTTGTCGGTCAATCATATAGATTTGACACTCTTGATATCAGCTATGAATTGTCAGGTTTTGCCTGTGAGGTCGGCCCCGGTTGCCGAGGGACTTGTGATTTGTGGTATGGCAATTTTGAGGCAGGGCCTTTATATCGTTATTCTTTAGAGTTTAGCTGCCAAAAAGGTGATATTTTTATTTCTGGAATTTCCTGTAAGCTAAATAATAAGGGGAATCTAGTTTGCAAGATTATCACGCAACCAGAAATTTCGACTATGCTGGTTTTCGGTCAGCAGGAATAAGATCCTCCTTACGCAACGCTCCTGGCTGGACGGCAACGGGATTGGTCAAAAGGCTGGGAGCAATTCTTAAAAAGGATTAGATATGACTAAATCAGAAACAAAATTACTTATCATGGTGCTCATCGCAGTTGCTGTTTTTGTTGCTTCAGTTTGGTTTATGTTTACTCCGGCTCATGCTGCTGATCTAAGCTGGGATACTTCCACTGAGCCAGATATTCTTGGTTATAATATCAGTTATATGGGAGACTACACCGGAGCAGCGCAGAGAATTGCCAATCTTCCTATGGATGAATTAGATGTTAACGCTACCAGGATAAACTACACGAATATAGATACCAAGATGAATCTTAGGCCGAACGTAGAATATACCTTTTTCGTAACTGCTTATGATGCTTGTCAAGAAAGCGACCCCAGTGAATCTGTTACTTATACTAGAGTAGGCTATGTGCCACCTGAAGATAACTTGGAACCCGTCATTATCTATTGTACTCCGCCAGTCCATATCATAATAGGTAAGTAACCGGGGTGACGCCATGAAAAATATATCAGACTTGAAAATAGTTGAATTGGAAAGAGAAATTTCATTATTGTACCCGTTGTGTGGCTTCGGGAAATATGCCAATACTGGGATAGAAGTATTCATCCAACACCAATGGAAAATGTTGAGTGATCGGCTGACAGAAAAGATAGATGGATAAAGCACATCCAAAATATGATCTAGACATGCTTTTAACGTGGTCAGAGCTTGTTTTACTCACTGGTTTAATATTCGGAGAGGCAAGGTCAGAATCGTGGAGTGGCAAAATTGGTGTAGGTTTAACTGTGCAGACGAGAGCAAAACATCCTGGTCATTGGCACTGGGGGTATAATTGGAGGCAGGTTATCTTATGTGCCAAGCAGTTTTCGTGCTTTAATCAACTTGATCCCAACCTTAAAGCATTAATAAATGCTCAAAGAATAAAGGGTGCCTTATGGTTTGAATGCGCTATGGTCGCAGAACAAATTTATCTTGACAGAGTTAAGGATTTTGTGGGAGGCCCTACACATTATCATACGTTGAGCGTTTCCCCATCATGGGCTAAAGATTTAAAATCTTTGGGAATTATCGGCAACCATCGGTTTTACACCTGTTTTTAGTTAGCCAATCCACTTTTTACCTCCAGATAATGCCCACGATCACCGGCGAGCGTAGCGATGACCGCGTGCATTGTGTTATTGGCGGGCGCGTGACCCTCACTGGTTAAAGTTCTATTCTACCAAACAAACATTCCATCCTTTTTCTGAAACCAATTATCTTTATAGAATTATGTCTCAATGTATTTGCTAACGGGACAATCTCTTCCATATCCTTACTTGTTTCCTCCATCGGCGGTTCAGGTCTGATAATAACAGAAATTCTATCCTGTAAAGCGTTAAACAGATCATTCAACTCATTAACATTTGATATTAACAGTTGTAGTTCTCTATCAACTTCTGACTCTTTTGCCGGTACTGATGATTTTGCCATGTCATTCATACTTTTTCCTTTTCTTCTGGTTCGTTCTACGGCTCGCCCGTAGCAGCGTATTGATTGGCTCGCAAATCTCTACATTGTCAGAGCCAATATGGACATCAGCGGCGAGCGCAGCGATGTCCGTTGTATGCCGTTATTAGCGGATTTACTCCGCAACTCATAGACCAATTGTCTCACAGAAAATCCCGCATTCATCAACTATAGGAGGGGCATGTCTACCACGTTCAGGGTCAAGTTCGTCAAGGAATACACCTTTAATGCAAGTAGCTTTAATCTTGCGCTCCATCTTTGCCCTTGCTTCAAATACTTCAGGGAAGTCTACACGAATATGATTCCAATAACCCATACCGCCATTAACGCACCCAACACAATTATTATTATGGTATCCGAGGTCATACATTTTAGGACGTTTGATACCGCTTGCATTTAGAATCTCATGGGCGTGTTTCTTCGTGATTCCATGTTTAATCAACGGTGCAACATGGTCATATTCTGGCATAGTTGTGAAAAGCCTATCTAATCTCTCTTGCTCGTTAGAATCCATTCCCCAAATATACCTTAATTCGTCAACCTGATCTTTCTCCCAGTCGGCTCGCACTTTCTTTTTCAGAAATTTGGTACACGCTGCACCAGATGGACCATTGATATAACCTCTACCACCAGACGAATAGCATGCGTTTTCCACAGTTTCATGGATTGATCGCAATATCTCGATAGGCTTACCGAGCCATAATTCACAATCTTTAACAAACCGCAGCGTGTCTCTGTGCTGGTCATCTATGTGGATGTAAAATATTTGATCAATTTCGGATATACTCATCTTTGCTGCAACAGCACTTGACACCCATGCACTAAACCACATTACTGTTTTCATAGTTGTCCTTTCCTATAACCGGTTTATCCGGTTCATGCAGTTGATTAGCATGGTTCACCCAGATCTAACGATTGAGTTAAGCGGCGGGGCTTTTTCGGATGACATACGGAATCACATCCATGCCAATCCAATGTTTTTTTTATTTGCGGGCCAATAGATTGCAAAAAACTGCAAATCATTTCAGCCAGAATGAAATCAGGGACATCAACTTCGTTTTCAATACAATGTTTGTTTATAAGTATTTCCAAATCCTTTTTAAACTCTTCCATTGTCTTTCTCCTTTTCGCCTTGCAACATAATGTAATGATCACCGGCTCTTAGAGTATTCACATTTCCGCCGGCACCCTCCACATGTAGCTCCGTTGTGAGTAGGCCTGCCGGTCTTGTGGCAGGTTTTGGGGTATTTAGGTTTCATTCCCTACCGTCCCAGAATATAGTAATAACGAGACAATATATTCTCATGTGCCCTACATTGTGAAATACTGTCAGGAGTCTTCCATGTTGTTCTAAGCCCTTTTGCTCTGTTAACTGATTCAATTAAAAGCGTTTGGGAAGAAACAATAATCCACATATCAGCCGCTATGAGTCTTCTGGTTCTCTTCCGAAGTTGTAAGTGTTCTGTGTTCATTGTTTTTACCTCTTAGCGGACACCAGTTCCTCTTTTTCGTTTATCATCTCAAGAAGTGCTTTGCACTCTGCCATCGTTGTTTTACTTCGTGCCCACCCCAACTCAACCTTGCGAATAAATTTCTCACATAACTTTTTTGCGGCTATCTCAATTTCTGTCATGATTCATCTCCAATATCTAGCGGTTCTTACCCTGGCAAGCTAGATACCCAGGGCGGGGAGTTATTTTCCTATTAATTCGCTATAATATTCTCTAACCTTAGATTGATCGTCAAGAGGCATCTTGCCAAGTTGAGTTTGGAACGATGATGAAACCATAAATTCCATTAACTGTTCTTCTGGAACACCAGCCAACAGTTCTTTTGCTTCAATGACTTTCTTTTCACTATCGGATGGTTCCATTGTGGTAACGTCTTCTTCGGGTGCTTTATCTTTTTCCAAAGACTCATTGGATGCCTTTGCAATTTCTTCTGCTTTTTGCCTGAAATCATCAGGGTCTAACAGAGCATTTTTCTTTATTTCTTCCTCGGAAGAGCCCGTTGTTTCGAAGATAAAGCCAACAGCATTATTTATCTTTTGCTTTGTGGCCGTGTGCTTGTTGTAAAGAAACTCATTGAAAAACTTTTCTTCGATGGATAGAAGTTCCTGCCCCTTACCCTTCTCAGTCAGAGAGAAAAAGTCTTCTCTTTTGGCTACTCCGTCTTTCAAGCTTTTGTGAATTTGTGTTAACTGAACAAGCTGTGCGGGGACAACTCCCTTTAATTTATGGCCCAATCTTGCCTCAAGCATTTCTTGAGTTACCCCAAGATCACTAAAAGCAACTACCATTTCCCTTATACGGTCTTCGATTGGCTTTTCATCTTTCAGCAAAGTTTCTTTGCATTGCTTTTCTGCGGCCTCAACAATATCCCCTGGGATAAGCTCAAGAATACAGGCCCGGACCCGCCGTTGGCCCATGTTGGCAACCAGTTCGTACACATCACGCTCAGACGTTAAGGCAACATTGCCAGATTGCTTGTCTCTGATATGATTGACAACAAAAGTTCTGATAACTCTTGTATTGGTTTCCAAGTCCCATGCGAAAGCTTCTACCTCTGATGATCCGAGCTTGCGCGACAATTCCTTTAGACCATATGTAAGATTCCCCCAATGGCACGCTAAGACCTCGGCAAGCCTAATGGTTGGCCCTGTAACCATTTTTCCACCACGGGGGTATGCATAAGCTGCTGTTTCGGCCAAAGACTTCCGACGACAAGCTTTCTTGATTTTTTCATAAGCAGTAAATTCGTCTCTTGGATTCCCACGAGCTATAATCATAGCCGCCTGGACCTCGGCCATTGCCCTACTTTGCTCAACGCTGACTAGCCCCGTCTGGACTGCTGGGGCCGATGGTTCTTTTGGGGTCATCTCACCACTGAAAATGTTTACTTTATCAAAATCTTGTTCTGGCATAATATTCTCCTTTTATTTTGTGTAGTTACAACTTTGGTAAAAACCGCACCAACGGGGGCTACAAACCCAGCCACTTGGGTCGCATGGCGGGAAGCATCCGGCTTTTATCATCTTCAACATTGATTGTACTCTTTTCTTTAATAATACCCAGTCTTTTTCATCTCTTTCGGCCACCAGTGTTTGATAACCGAAATCTTTTGTTTTGGTGAATACCTCCACTGTCATCTTGCTTGGATACTTGCCTGTTTCAGCTTTCAATAGCTCACGGTAAATAGTCATCTGCATATCAGTCTTAATTTTGTTCTCAGGCCATTTCCGAGCCGCACTCTTCATATCCGCAAGCCAATTCGGTTTTGCCAACAGGTCAACAGTCCCAACAAACGGGATTTCAATATCAGGGTCTTTAAAATAGATTTTCTTTTCTACCATTATTGGCTGTATCCGTGGTGCCAAGTTTTTATGGTAAGATTCTGTAAGCCCGACCGTGGTATCAATCCCCATGGCAAGTTGTTTTTTGGCTGAGGACAATTCCTCTTTTGGGAAAAAAACGCCGTGGTCAAAAATAAGCCTCCGGTATTCATCCCTTGCTGCATCCTGACAGACAGATAAAGGTTCATCTTTGCCGGTTAGGATCTTGCTCTTATGGTTGCATTCAGCCCCTTTGTGCATTCCTGAGCCTATACGGGCGGCAATACCTGGGGGGATTATCTCTCCTTCGATATAGCGACGCCTGAACTGTTCAGGGCATCTGAAAAATTGTCCAATCATCGACTGGTGAATAGTTTCAATCATGTTATTACACTTCTCCTTCTTCCCTTCTTTTTAAATATCTCACAAATTCCTTTAGAGACATAACTTTAGTCTTTGCTCGAACAATAGCCCCACGTCTCGACAGAAACGGTCCCTCAAGTCTAACCCGCCTAAACCCCTTACGCCCATTCGCACAATCGGGCATCCGGCGGCTGTAAATGTACCAGCCATTGGGTAGATTGTCGTGAAGCAGGGTACGGTGCTTTATCTTGTGGCGTAAGATCAT
>Ga0208769_1000251_pt1 | contig 28250 bp, 31 predicted proteins | sample AntAceMetag02UKC_FD_184768 | JGI IMG/M metagenome (GOLD analysis project Ga0208769, IMG submission 184768) | Saline lake microbial communities from Ace Lake, Antarctica- Antarctic Ace Lake Metagenome 02UKC (SPAdes) (version 2) | ecosystem: Environmental > Aquatic > Non-marine Saline and Alkaline...
AGAGCATTGGATAATCTTGAAGACGTAAATGGGGCTATCATACCACAAGTTCCCTTTGTGGATCAGCAAAAAGAACGTTTTGGACCTAACAGCAAGCAAGCCCGTATGGCTATTTTTCGCTTGAATGAAATGAAAGCTGCTGAGTCTAAATATTTAAATCAAATAGAAACATCCTATAAAAAAATATGTCTTTTAAATGCAAAACGTGCAAGCCTAATTGCAGGGTCTAAGGCTACGATGTTATCGTTTTTTGGTGCCATAGACAACAAGCTCAATGTGCTAACACTCGATATGTTTAAGGCTTTCAATGTTAAGAAAATAGTAGCAAACTTTGGCGCAGGACTTAATAGTATCAAAAAAGAGCTCGCAAGCTTATTAGACATAAGAGTTGACTTTAAGAGCCTCAAGTTTGGTTTTAACAGGTTATGCGACACCATAAAACGCAAAATAGGTAGCGCTTTGCACCTAGTGCGCATACACCTTAATTCAATACCGTTATATTGGCAAACCATAAAAGAGAATATTGTAGACGCAACAGTGAAGTTAAAAGTGTATATCGCAGCAACAGTTACAGCTGGAGCGGCTACAGCTGTGTTAGCCTTAAAGGTTGCTCTAATAGGCGCAGCTATGGTGATTGTAGCCTATGGTATCTCTAAAGCTGTTGTCGCCATTGGAACAAAACTAGGCTACTTCAGGGACAAATCCGATGAGTTAAATAAATCACTAGGCTCTATTGGCTTGACAATGGGACAGATTGGACCAGCTGGTGAAGGCTTATTTGGTGCGCAGATTGTCACTAGAGCCAAGAAGTTCGAGGAAGCGGTAACAAAAGCTAACTCAAGCGCATTTGAATTGTTCCAGTCGTTATCAAGCCTAAACGGTCTATCTGCAAACATGGACTTCGGTGGTGACATTCTAAACAAGTTTGCAACAGACGTGTTTGAAGCAACTCGCATGTCAGCTGGATTTCAGGATAAGACCTTAGAAGATATCAAGGCTATGCTGGTTGATACCAATGGTAACTTTAATATCTCAGCTGATCTTGGTAAGGCTCTTAAAGAATCGGAGTTACGCAATCAGTTAGATGTAATACAAGAGACAGAGCGAGGTATTGCAAAAGCCAAAGCCGAAATAAAGAAAATAGACAAGGACTTGGTTGATCCAGAGCGTGATCCTAACGTGAAGAAAATAGACATCATCAAGCGTGAGACTCGCGTATCACAGGTCAATGATCTATCACAGGATTTATATAACAGGAAACAAAAGTACACAGCTAGTCAAGCTAAAACGCCTGAAGAACTTCTCACTGGTAAAAATATTGCTCTTGAATCGGCTAAACGTATGCTTACAGTTCAGGACGAGATTACACGTATCAAGCTTGATTCAATTCAAGATGTTCATACGAAAGAGAGAAAAGAGTTAGAGTTTGATCATAAATTAGAGCTTCGTAATGCTAGAGGCAATCTGGCGCGTCTTTCCGAACTACGCGCCATTAAGATGAAGCATGCTGAAGAATTACACCGCATGAACATGACGCATGCTGAGGCTGTGCATCAACAACGACTAACAGCCGATGAGTTAGCTATGCAACGCGCCATTGATATATTAGGTTATTCTAAAGCTCAGGCTGGTATTGAAGAAGAAATATTACAGAAGCAACGCGAGCTTGAATTGCTTAAAGCCCGTGGTGACGCCAAAAGTATTCAGCACTTAAACAGACTTTATGAACTTAAACGTGCAGAACTTGATGGTAGACGCGCTGACACAGTAGCTGGTAGAGAAGAAGCTATTGACGCCGAAGAGTACAGCGACCAAACAAGTGAAAATCGTGGGTTAAACCTCTTGCTCCAGGAACGAGTTGCAATGCGTAAAGCCTCCAATGAAGAAGAGAGACGGCATGTAGAGGAAATATTCAAGATCAAGTGGGGTAATCTCGACAAGGTTATGCGTAGAGAAGAGCGTGGTAGGGAATATACACTTGCAGACTTGAGGTTGCAGATTCGATATCACGGTAAAGATAATGAACTTAAAGCGGCTCAGATGGCTTTGCAGAGGCGTCAAGCTCTCGAGAATGCTAAGTCCAATAAGGAGCGTATCTCTATTGGTAAAGAATATGCTCTTAGGAAAAAGTTGGACAAGCTCACTCAACAAAAGATTGGGACTGAGAGTAGAGTCATGCAGACAAGTAAGCTTTCCGGGCTTATCGGCTTTGGCTCTAAAGCGGATCCAGTGGCGAAGAATACAGCTGAACTTGTAGGACAAACACGTAAATCAAACTCTTTGCTCGAACGCATAATTAAGAACGGAAATCCAATAGCTGTAGGCTAGGAGGGATAAGACTTATGGCCGTTACGGTTGAGAGAAAATATAATGGTGATTCAGGGACGCGGTTCAAGGATTGGTCGCTTCAATACCTTGTAAGGGGAACCAACGATTCTATCGAGGCTATGAATGAGGCGTGGACGGCTGCTCCTGCAACGATTAACACAGCGAGCGCTCCAATCATACTAAATGTTGTCAAGACGCCCTATCCAACCGTTGAGCCTGTACACGTTGACATAGGAGCTGAACCAGCCTGTATTTGGCTAGTCACGGTTTCTTATTCAGCATTCGAGGTACCTACTAACGGCAAAGAGCTTTATGAGGAGTCTACAACTGCTTCTGGTAGCGCTCATATTACGCAATCTTACGAGGTGGTTTCACATCAAGGCGTTTACCCCTCAGACACGCTAAAGGTTATTGGAGCTAAACTTGATGGTTCCATAGGTGGTTTTGATATACCTTCAAGCGAAAGATCAATTAATGTAACACGATGGCAAACTGCAGAGCCTTCAGCCGCGTTCAAAGACACAATTGATGATATGACACCATCTGTAAATGATTCGACTGTTGTGATGAATGGCGTAACCTATACAAAACGTGAACTTCTCTTTAGAGGGCTTGAGTTGGGGCCCCCGGAGAAGGAAAGATCACCTTACCAGGTCTTTGGTACTGATTTATATCGAATGACCTATCATTTTAGTGTTAAACGTGATGAAAGTAGTATCTCAGTAGGAGCGTTAACTGTTGACAAGGTTGGTTGGGATGCTATGGACGTGCTATACGGTAGGGCGAGTCTTTTAATAGGCGGTAAAACATTTGTTATGCCAACTCCGATAGGCGTACAAATGCACAGAGTGTTTCGAGAAACAGACTTTGATGCTTTAGGTTTAGATGGGATCGCCTAATGACACAAAACATACAACCGGGCGAGGCTTTACCTGTACTCCCTGACAAGGCATGGAACTCTATGGCTCAGGGTGTAGATGATTTTAGAGACAAATTCCGCAATGTGCCTATTGATACAGGTAGCATAAAACCAAAAGACGATGAGAGACTCATTTATCTCAGCGCCGCTTATTCAGACACGACGGACTTTCCTTGGGGGTCTATTGTCGAAGGTCAAAGTGTCTATTCAAAAGAATACACTTCTCAGCTTCTAATTGGTACAGCGGCTACACTTAACATTTATGATCCTTTGTTGAACTATTACGTTTTACTTGACAGCGCATCTAAATACAATTATGTAGTTCCATGTAGGCAATTAGGTACTATCTGGGCTTTATGTCGAGATAAATTATCTGCTCCAGTTGAGGGCAGGTATGGAATTGACCCTAATCTCGCAAGTGACACCTATCTAACGCTCTCAGCAGGTGGTCCTTACGTACTGGATAACAATAATGCGTCGAGTCAACCTGATCCTCCAGCCGGTATCGTTGCTAACTCAGGTTTAATTGCTGTCAGATATGTAGGACAAGACCCGACGGTATGCAAAATCTTCAATGAGTGTGGTGTCACAATTAACCGTGGTGACGTTGTGCAAGTAAGCGAGGAATATAGCGCATACAATTATTACAAGGTCTGTAAGCCTACTTATCATGGACTCACACACTTTCTAGTCGCAGCTGAAACAATACTTGATGATGAATATGGCTTTGCTTATGTTCCATGGGTTAGAGAAAAGACCTACATGAGCGCCACTATAGGTACCACAGGCTTTAGGTATCCTATGCGTTATGGTACTGCGGCTGGCTCTGTTACACTCATACAAGATCCATTAGGACCAGTTGAGTTAACAGGTGGAAGTAAAATCTATGGCGATATAGCACAATATCAATTCAAGCTCACTGGTTTAAGAGGTTCTCCAATAGGTAGTAACATAGGTGGAGCTACTGTCAAGAACTATATGGGCTATACGCATATTTTTGATGATACAGATATCACACCTTCTCTAGTTGGCGATGGTAAATCGACTCTTAAGCTCACAAGAACTGGATATGATGATGGTGAAGATGTTTTTATTCATCTTCCTGGCATGACAAAGTTTGTTGTCAATGATGCTGTGTACAATGTTGGTAGCTTAAAGTTAAATAATGCAGCATTTTCTGTTAGCGCATACAAAGAGATAACTGATTCAGATAATGATCGCATCAATGGTTCAGGTGAAATCTCAATCACGTATACGCCAGAGACAACTAACCCGCTGTATGAACGAATTTATGATTCTTCTTCTATTCAATGGTGGAGCGGGACTACTTATCCGGGCGATGGTATTGTTGTGTTATCTGATTCAGGTGATTTCCCAACTACAGCTGCACCGACGACTTTGGCCCCTACTACACTGGCTCCGACGACACTCGCACCGACAACTCTAGCTCCTACTACTCTAGCGCCAACAACACTTGCGCCGACAACTTTGGCTCCGACAACTCTAGCTCCTACTACTCTAGCGCCAACAACACTTGCGCCGACAACTTTGGCTCCAACGACACTGGCGCCTACTACTTTGGCTCCTACAACACTTGCGCCTACAACGCTTGCACCGACTACGGCTGCGCCAACTACAAGTGGGGGATTAGATCCATCTAAGTGGTATTGCATCAAAAATACTCAGTATACCGGTGAAGAGCCCGACACGCCGGAATGTGAAGCTGTTTATCTCGACATGATTTTCTACAGCGTCAGCCTTGGGTACTCTTGGCTCGATGCTCTAATTGATACCTGTGACTGCACAGAGGATCCTGTCTGGACGTGTGACTATTACGAGGTTACAGGTGGGCCGTATGATACCTGTGAAGACGGCGCCACAGCTTGTGGTGTGTTGTACGAGTGTAACTAAAGGAGAGATTGATGCTCGACCCTAAAAAGAACTGTCTTTATTATGGAACATCCTCAATGTTTCCTGAAGGGCTGATACGCTGCGAGAAGCTACAAAGCATTCTAGGTATTAACTCGACGCTCGCCGTACAAGAGTCTCAACACTGTCCTGATTGTGATGGAAGCGAGAAGCCAAAGGCGTTACTGAAAAGGGCTGCAACGTTTCATGCAAATATTCAACGCTCGGACCCTAATGATGAAGAAGCTATTAAGGACAGAATTCGCAAGGCTAAGAGTTTTGTAGAACAGTACAATGAGGTTGCGGAACCTGAAGAAAAGCTCAACGGTAAGAAGTTTGCTCAATATGCTTTGGTCAGGGCTGTATGTAAGGGTCTTAGCGCTGAAAAAGCAAATAGGATAGCAGATGACTTGGAATTGGCGGCGGAGGATACAAAATAATGACGCTCAGGGAGAGGATACTCGTAGCAGCAAAGGCACACAAGGCACGTGGAACAGTTATAAAGCATTATCCTGGCAGATTAACCTTAAATCGTTCTGAGGCTGCTAGATCAAAGTACAGAGCTATCTGTGAGGCTTGTTCTGAGTCAACTATAACCAACGGACACCTTAAGTGCGCTATCTGTGGTTGTGGTGATCCATCGAAGGCTAGACCTCATTGTCCGACCTTCAAATGGGGCGATGATGAGAGTTACGCCGAATACATGAAAGAGATTCATGCAGCTGATAACACAGAAGTTCTTGTGTCGGTATGTATCAATTCTAAAGACGAGGGCTTGAGACTAAAGAGAACTTGTGAATCTTTCCATAAAGCTTTAGCTGATGTAAAACATGAGATACTTGTTCTCGCAGATGGTTGTGAAGCTGAGTGTTACTTAGGTCTTGATGATGTAAAGGTTTTCATCAACGAAGACTCAGTTGGTTGTGGTAGAGCCAAGAGATATCTTTTAAGCAAAGCTGTTGGTAGGGTAATCATCTTTACAGACGCGCACACGGAAGTAATAAGTGAAGCTTTACTTCGTGTCATACAAAAGGCCCTAAGAAATAAAGCTATCTACACACCCCTATTGATGAAGATTTATTATGACGAAGAATGGAAACCGTATGTACCCGGGAAGGCTAAGTTTTCTACACAGCCTTACGGGGCGTGTATCGGTAGGTGGGGACAGTACCAGGTAGCTTCTGCAGATGAAAAGACCAAAGACACTCAAGTTATGATGCCGAGCTGTACAACTATCGCATCGAGAGAAACATGGAATGCTGTAGGTGGCTGGAATAACTTTCTCTCCCTACTAGGCTCACAAGAAAGAGGTCTTGCTTGGCGAGCTTTCATGTCAAGAATAGCTATAGTTCAGGCTCACGATCTTATTGTTGGGCATGAATTTCAAGCTAAAAGTAATCCAAGTAGAAATAAAAGACCTTATAATCCAAATGGGAAGTTCGCAGCCGCATGTAATATGCGCCACACCTTCAAGACTATTCTTTCGGATAAAGCGTATAAGCAATTGTTCGAGAAGTTCATAGGAGAATGGTCTTATGATTTGTATCAGGAAGACGAGTTCGCTGGAGAAGATCAAAAGAACTTCAAGTCGCTTAACAAAAGAACGGATGAGGATTTCTTCAACAGATTATCCGAATTAGAGGGTCTGTTACCGGTTAGGAGTGACGATGGTGGAGCTACTTTGGAGAGTAAAGCAGTCGAGTGTATTGCCGCTAGAGCCTCTGGAAACGCTTTAGAGTTTGGTACCGGTAGTGGGAAAGGTACACTCGCTCTGATGCGTTCTAACACTACTAGCGTGACTTCAGTAGACAATAACAAACACTACTTAGACGGCGCACATCTATTCATCAATTTTGTAGAGCCAGATAACAAAGTTGAGTTTGTTGTAGACACAATCAATAGCGCAACGGGTTTCTACAGCTTAGATTTTATTAATACTGAGTTGTACAATACAATTCTAATAGACGGCCCTCCCGGCACACGAGCTAGAAAACATGCGATAGATTTATTGCTGTCTAATTTAGCTCCAGATGGTATAATCCTGATAGATGACACAAAGAGAGATTACGCGCAAATAGACGAAGCGTGTATTAGATTAGGCTTAACTCAGGAACTTATAGACACAAATCGTGGCTTTCGTGTCATAAAAAGAGGTACTGGAAAGAAGGACCGGAGGTCAGGGGCCTAGACTTGTTATTGCCTCGTCCCGCAATCGGAGGTATAATCCTAATAGACGATGTGGTTCGATATCTTAAAGGAACTGAATCCTCGAAGGAGAGAATTTAATGGTAAACACCAATAAAGAGTTTTTTGCAAAGCTCGCCGAACTTCGTAAACTGCTTCCCAAGATAGAGGGTATTCCAAAGGACAGTGGTGGGGCAGCGTTTGAATCAGCTGCAATAGGATGTTTTAATCGGCTCGCAAACGGAAGAGTTTTGGAGTTTGGTTCTGGCACAGGAAAAGGTACCTGGAATCTCGCAAAGAATGCGAAAGTTAGCAGTGTTTTGTCAATCGATCATCTGCTTAAGTACACCGAGCAAGCTACAAAATATGTTACAACGGCAAGGGCTGCGGCTAAGACCAGCCAAAATACTCCTGTTGAATGCAAAACATTTACGATAAATAAGGATACAGGTTTTTATGATGTAATCGAGCTGGTTGGGAAGTTTGATACGATCGTTATAGATGGTCCCCCGGGCACGGAAGCTCGTATGATGGCTATTGATATTATGCTTCCGTTTCTGGCGCAGGATGGCATAATTCTGTTAGATGACGCCCGGAGAGACAGTAAGAATGTCGAAGCATCTTGCGACCGTCTGAACATTTACAGCGAAATGTTGCATACAAATCGTGGGATGGCTCTCATTTCAAGAACTAAACTAAACGATGAAACCGAGAAGCCGACTACGCCAGAACGTACTTTTTGGCGTGGGCGGAGTAAGGAATTTTATGTTCCGATGGTAGCGCGACATACAGCATTATGGGATAGGGTAGATGCTATTTTGCGCGAGAGAGAGATACAATCGGTTTATGAAATAGGTTGTGGGCTTGGACACCTTGCGCCAAACTATCCTAAGTACCACGGAATAGATGTAAATCCGCAGGCTCGAGTAACAAAAACCCCTAACGCTACATTTGAAACAGGAGATTTTCTGACTACTGATTTAGATATAGTGCGAGATAAGTATGATGCAGTTGTCGCCTGCGGTGTTATTGAACACGTCAGCCACTGGAATCCATTTATGTCGCGGGTTTTAGACATCAATTCAAGTGTGTCTTTGGTAAGCTTTTTTGCTTCGGCTAAGTCTTCGCGTGATTTCATTCGGCCTAGAGCAAAGGCTGGGCGTAAAACCTTCTGGGAAAACAGTTACTATCTTCCTGCAATATCCAGTTGGCTCAGAGACTTAGACATCAATTTTACGTGGGAACATTATCCACACGCTGTAGGAACGGATTGCTTACTCATAATTTCCAATTGATGTAGTTGTACATTAGGAAGAGACAAGATGGCTTTGGATTCATTTAAACCAAAAATCACTTGGCCTATATCAATCTCTAAAGGTATCGAGCTTGCTAAAGAGCGCTACCAGCTTTCGTATGCCCTTATTGAGGCTGTTAGGCTGAAGCATAACACGCGAAATGATGATCTATCTGCTGACGCTCAGCTATATCGCCAAACGTGTCTTGGCATTCTGGATGTAGCCATTGATGAAATGTTGAAGTTGCGTCCTACAGTACGAAGTGACGACACCAAAAACCACGCGCTTGACCCAGATTGGGTTGACCCTGAACTTGTAAAACTGAAGGCTGAAGGTAAAGCTGCGCACAAGACGACTGACATCAAAACAATGACCGATGTTGATCTCGACAAACTCGAAGGTGAGCCAGAACCATTCAAAGACCCACTTGAAGATTTTGCAGCCGATTACACGGAAGTTGACACAGGTGGATACCTAACAGTCGCACAGTATAAAATTACTGTCACTGATTTACCTGCTAACGTCACGTCCTACGTTTACAAAGCCCATTCTATATCGGGTGATTTCGAGCATCATGTTACGGAGAAATATACCGTTCCAGCGTCACAGCGTTCTGGACGAGCCGCGTTTTGGGGAGTCTCACAAAACTTAGGAACCTGGAATACTAACTATTCTGCCGACGTTTATGGTCTATACGCATTCGTTTTAGATCTAGGCATCAACCATCAGATTTACATTCGTGAGTGTAAAAACGCAGGCGCAGACACCTCGGGTTCAACATCAGCCGTGACTGATTACTGTGTCTGTAAACGCGTTGGTACAACTTACAGCGTTTTGATCTATACGGACGCTGCGCACACGAGTCTATTTGATACAATCTCTACATCCGATCCTGACGGTAGCGCACATGATATGAGCTATGTTTATGGCGCAGCGGCTTATGGTATTGGATCGGCGCTGTGTTCCTTTGAAGCATCTAATCTTGACCTTCAAGAAGCTACTGACGTTATTATAGGGCCATTCATTAATCCTTTTGCAAGCCCCTTCAAAGGAGGGATGTTTCGATGAGAGCCGTCATAACTACAGAAAACGACGATTATGACATCACCTCCAAGATTCAGGTTCTCAACACGGCATCCGCTGCTAGTGGTGGGCCTTCATTGTATACTGCTCGTGTTGTCTTCGGGGATAGCGTCAAAGATCTAGACGGCACAGGTGGAACGTTTGAGCTCTATATCGAAGTAGACGGTATTCCTATTGAGCCCTATCCACAAGAGATTAAGTTCAGTACGGAAACAAGTACATCTGTTTTCACAGCAGAATTTTGGGCGGGTAACAGCGAGGATATTGACGTCTACGTAAAATCACCCAACGCGGGGGATTCAGATGTTGATGTGACAGTTACACTACTTGACGTGTCCCCTTTGCAATCTGTGACGCGAGGCTATGACACCGCAATATCCTCAACTGGTGTTATCCAAGCTGACGTTGCTGCCATAAGTGGTGACACGGATTCAGCCAACAACCTTGAACTCATGTACGATGGCACAGGTTACACTGATGAGACGGGACCGGCATCACGAAGCCAGGTGAGCAATCTTGGTGTAGGTAGCGCGGGAGCCTTACCGTTTTCCATGACCGACGATAACGTTGATGGCGCATTAAAAGGTGTTACATTTGTAGGAACACAAACGGCTGGAACGTTTCTAACAACGGGGAATGATCCGGCAACCTACCAACAGATTGATAATAATGCTGGAAACCTTGATATTGTTTATCAGGTAGATGTGGGCGGGGACCGGCAATGCGTTGATATTGTTTTCAAGGGTTATCTTGATAAGAAAGGTCGTACCGCCACAATACGCATTTATGACCATGTTGGGGTTGGTTGGGATATAATTGAGACGCTAACCGGTACTGACAAATCAGAAAACACGACGATATCTAATATCCCTCTTGCCGCGAAGTACACAGGCACAGGAGCGGAACTTGGTAACGTCTACATACGATTTACTACTGCGGCTCAGGCTGACGCTGACTTGTATGTAGGAACCTTACATGCGATCTCTCAAAGCACGTCATACTCTATTGGATATGCCGCTGGCGCGATTTGGGTTGATACCCTTAATGGTACAACTAATACAGAAGTTGGCGTTGACGGCGTGGCCGATAACCCTGCTACATGGGCAGCTGCAATCACGCTCAACGCTACATTGGGCTTGGATAGATTTCACATTGCATCAAGTTCAGTGGTTACACTGACCGGTGATAGTACAGATTACACATTCTTTGGCGAGCATCCATGGACGCTTATCCTCGACGGCCAAATTATTGAAGACATTTCCGTTGAGGGTGCGGTAGTAAGCGGCATTGGCACATGCGGCGCAGGTGAAGCATATTTCAAATCGTGCCACATAGGCGACTGTACGCTAGGGAAATCCCATTTCAACCATTGTGGTTGTGAAGGCAAATTGACGTTATCAGACGCCGAGTTGTATATTTTGCATCAATGTTTTGCTGGCGACACTGGTGGAGCGCCTCCTGAAATTGATTTCGGCGCGGCGGTTGGCGATTCAACTGTTGGATTTCGTGATTGGGCTGGCGGAATCAAGCTGATTAACTTAGGCGCGAATGGTACGGATAAGTGTACCATTCAAGGGATGGGCAAGGTTACTGTTGACACAACCTGTGTTGGGGGCACGATTGGCATCCAGGGCAACATGGAGATAACAGATAACGTGGTTGGCGGTTTCCTTGGGACGTTGAACGATCTTGGACGTGTCGATCAACCCGCTATCAACACAGAAGCTGATACCGCGTTGACTGACAACTTAAACATTGATGCTGGTGTTGTCGAAGCAAACATAAAAGAGGTTGGTGACGTTGGTATTACGGATATAGATGATTTCAAGGCTAACCTGACAACTCTCGAACAGTTCGCTTCGGCCGATTGGAAGATTAATACCTCAGACGCTACTCAATATCAGATTGTCTTTTATGCTGCGGGAACCGTTACTGAAATAGCTCGCAAGGACCTCTTCGACTCGGATGGCAATTCTGTTATTGCTCTTACGACGCCGATAGCTTCAATGACAAAGGCATAAAGCTATGCTTGGAGAATACTTCGTCATGAAAGCAATTGTTCCTTCTGGAACTTGCGATTATCCTGCGGCAAAAGATGTCAAGAATGGTGTCTCCTTCAATTCAGGGACACAGACAGGAACCTTTGTAGGTAAGATTGGTGTTGTTGTAGACTCACCCGCCGTGACGGTTACAGTGGAGAATCTCTAATGAATAAGCAACAGGATTATGGTATTGTTTACATCGGTTTAGACTGGCCCTGGCACGGCTCTATTTCGGTCAAGGTTGAATCGGATGTAATACCCGCTGCGGCGAATACGTGGGGTTGGTCGCTTATCTTCTCGCAAGAAGAGGGTGGGAATGATCCTCTATTAACAATTGATGCTATCACGACGGTTTATGACACGGATGGTAACCTTGTAATGACCTTCTCGGCTACTGCTGAGGCTACTGTAGAACTTGTTTCAGGTAAGCTCTATGTTGATTTAACAGCGGATACAGGGTCTGCAATATTCGCTGTAGCTGAAGCCCGGGGATTCATTGTATCGAGATATGCCGCTGGCGCCGACGCATAACCCACGAAGATCAAAGAAAGTCGCAGGAATCGAATGACAATGGCTACAGACGCTAATCGGGCGCTCATCAAGGAGATTTCACGCGAAATAATCAAGGAAGTTATCCCGAATGTCATCGAAGCTCATGTTAACTCATGTGTAGTTGGTAAGGAATTCATTAAGTGGAAAAACCGCTTTACCGGAATTGTTATAGGGTTGATTCTTTGTTCTGGATTAACAGGTGGTACCTTTGTATTATTGATCAAAACAATTCTCGCGTAACCACAAGCTTAGAGAGGAACAGTTCGATGACTCAGATGACGTTAATGGATAGAGAGCTTATTCGAGAAATTGCCCGTGAGACGCTAGCAGAGGTTAGAGCTGAAACGATTGATCAGCGCGACGACTCTAATATGATCAGTACGTATATGAAACATTTTACGTGGAATCGATTTCTTCTTTCATTGGTCGTTATCACATCAATCGTGGGAATCATGATATTCTGTCAAACCACTTAGTTGAAAGATACCCTGGCTAGGGCTAGAAGGGGGGCTGCGAAAAGGCGCGTGACCCTCTCCCATGCGTCCAACGCGGTTCCCCTTCACTATTTTAGGAGAGAATGATGCGAACCTTGAACTCGAGAGTATTGTATGTAGCTATTCCTTTGGTTATGTTTGTCTTGGTATTAGGGTGTCGAGCTATGCCCGGGCGAAGCAATGAGGAAATTGTTTCAGATATTGCCGAGGTTCAAGCAACCTTATCCCAAGGAGACAAAAGCATTGAGAATGTTTTACAGTCGCTGAAAGCTGGAACACTCTCTGTAGCTGCTGCGAAGATTGAGATATCAGGGCTTCAGGACGCGAAATATAAGGCTCAATCCGAACTCAGTAGGCTCGAAAATGAACAACAAGGGAACACAGGAGGTGGAGGTATCTGGATCTCCCTGCTTTACTCTTTGGGTGGGGTTGCATTAGGCGGGGCTAGTCTCTATTTCCCATTTGCGCGTCCAGCTATGATGGTTATCAAGTCTTTGATTCGAGGAGTTGAAGCATCGAAAAGCGACAGGGTCAAAACCATTATTCAACAAAGAGCGATTGTTGATGGCGCTGAGAGAAAATTAAATTCTTTTGTGAAAAAGTTCATCTCCGAATAAACGCCGTCTAAGCCACGCAAACGTGAAGAGGTCCAATCTAACCTGGACCTCTTCTTGCGTGTCGTCTACCCCCCGGGATTACATACCTCATAAAGTCTAAAGCCACAGAGCTCCAGTGTACATCTATTCAGGTTTACTGAGCGTGTCCACCCCCATAAAGAATATCTAAATATTTCTCCTTTTTCCAGTTGACAGATATATATATTTAGGTTATAATATAACTATAGATGGGATCAAGGTAGTAACGCGTTACTGAAATGAAAAGGGAGATGAAGATGCAAATACTGGAACAAGCGCAAGACCGGGATGTAAGAAACGCTCGCATGAAGTTGGCTACACTCAGAAGTCTTGAAAATCATGTGGATAGAGAGTGGAACAGAGGCGAGATTAGCCTTGATATTCTTGTTGAAGAATCGGGGTTGGATATTCAAAGCGTCAACAAGGCTCTTGGAATGTTGGAGTTGGGTGAACTTTATTCAGGAGGACACAAGTGCATGAGGATGAGTGATACGTTCTTTTATGTGATTTCTGACGCTAGAACAAAAGGGTTTGTTTACAAAAAGCTGAATGCTACCGTCACGATTGATTGGACTATTCCCGTTGTTGAACTCGACGTCTAGGAGAGAGATTTATGTCTAATTACGCTACTGAATTGGCTTTTAAGGTCAAAGGTTGTACGCCCAACGAGTCTAAAGTTCTTACCTCACTCGCTGAACATGCTGAAGAGGGTGTGAATGTATGCTTAGTTAGTCTCGCTATAATCGACTTAGACACCAGCCTGGGCCTCGAAGAGATCAAAGAGGCCATCGAAGGATTGAGTAACGCTCGAGTTGTCACACGCATTCATATGGACAGGGTTTGGAAAGACCTTTATTTGCTCAATTTGACAAATGACCCGTTGGATCCGGTTTTCTTGGTCTCTAAATGGGGAGCCTTCCTTCGAGGTTTTGGCTCAGAAGGCGCCGAACTCGAACTCGAAGCGATGAAGATGATTATGAGACTCAGAGATCTGGAATCTAACGCTAAGATCGTTCTCAGCTCGCTGTGTGGAAACTCTGATGAGAATGGCGCAGCGATCGTCGATGTGACCAAGAATGCTGTGGAGCTGGATCTACACCCTAATACGATTAAGAAGCATCTGGTTGTGCTTGAGGACCTCATGTATATCGTTAGGAGTATGGATCCGGATCATCCGGAGCTTTTCTTCATCAACATCGAGAAGATCATGATGGATAGCGCAGCAGCCAGCAACTCAGAAGAGTAGGAAAGACCGGGGCCTGTTAAGTCTAGTATGCTCTAGGGCTTGACAGGCCCTTTATTACCAGTTGACAAATAGCTTATATTAAGGTATAGTACAGACATTGGTCAGGAACACACAGGTGAAGATTAACTAAGGAGAGGTTTCAATGTCGATCAAAGCGCTTACATCGATTCAGGGGCTCGAAGGACTCAATGCTTACGAGAGGTCTATTTTGTCTGTTCTTGCCCACCACGCTGACAAGAATAACGTTACTAAAATCTATAATCGTGAGCTAATGAAACAGGCTGGATGCTCTGGATCACATTCCCAAAAGGTTATTAGAAGTCTCAAACGACAAAAGATAATCAGCTATACTCCGGTTGTTGGGCGTGGCGCAATTAACGCATATCACTTGAATTTTGTCAACGAGTAGGAGAGATTTAGATGCACTATCTTTCGATGTTAGCGACGGAAAAGGTATCTGGGCTTACCGCAAACCAAATACTTGTATTAGTGGATTTAGCACGCGGAGCTGATCAAGAAACAGGCGCTAACAGGTTAAGTAAGAATGAGATGCATAGACGTATAATGTTAGCCCCAAAAACCATCTTTTTATGTATTAAGGCTCTTGTCGAGAAGGGGCTTGTCTTAAAAGTGGCAAGAGTAGACCAGAAAACAAAAATGGACCTCAGTAACGAGTATTATTTGATTTGTTGCGCCTCAATCGCTAAAAAGTGTGTCGATCGAGGATTGATGGAAAGTCCTAAAAAAGAAGAAAATACCTATTTATCGGTAAGTCATGAGAACAACCCCCCCATGTCACCACAACCTACCCCCCCTATGTCACCACAACCTACCAGTATAAAAGAACACCCTAAAGACTTACAGCAACTACAACACCAAATAGAAGAATATAACGCGGCTCCAAAAAAGCTCGCCGCGTCGAGGGTATCTTCTTCTTCTCGACGATCCAAAGGGGAAGGTTTTTACAGCCTATTCTCGAAAGGAACATCAACAAGCGAAAAACTCAATAAGATCGTTAATAATAACTTTTTCAAATTCCACATAGATAAGATATTGGAAGACACAATACCTGCGAGACCCGATCGAGATATATCCCTGGATATTACGTCGGAGATACCTAATTCAGAGGACCAATCCAAGGCCATCGAGATAGCCTCTAAATATTCAGATACAGAGCCAATCTTTGTATCGAGAGTGAAGCTCATCAAAGCCGCTGATAGTCTTATTTATTTCTTGAGCCCAGATGAACTCGCTAATGTTCTCGATAATGGACTTGATACTCTAAAGCTTATTCTCGAATCAAAAGAGATCGTTACTAAGATTAACACAAGACTCTTAAAGCGGCTGCGTGTTTCTCCGTCCACCCATGCTATCTTCGATCTTGATGAAGCTCCAAGGGTTTTTACAGTCTATGGTGTATTTGAGCTTCTTAAGCTCGGGGTAGAGAGATGGGCAGCGGCTTGTCTTCAGGTGGTTAAGATTCCTGATAATCCTGTTCGTAATTTTGATACGCTCTGTACCGACGAGAAAAATCCCCCTTTCATCGAGTTTGTGAAGATGTGGAACTACTTTGTGAAGTTGGCTGGACTAGCTTGTGACGAGGTTTCGGAGATATTTAAACCGAATTCAACATGCGAGCGTCACTTTCACATTCGTTGGAGGGACAGCCTGTGGCGTGAGAATCTCTTGTACACCTTAAGTAAGATGTTCACAAACCCGTACTTCCGAGGTGAGTCTCAGGGCGCTGATTCTCCCATATCAATCGATAGGTTCCTGACCAACAGCAAAATCGTTGCTACCTATGCCGACAAAGGTGGAGAGGCTTACGTCTTCGAGGACAGCAAGATGAAAGCCCCCGTTTCAGTAACGCGTTACTAAAATGGTTATCCTAATTATTTTCTTAGATTCTTCGCTTGACTTTTATACGTATTTAGATTATGATATAACTATAAGCCTCAACTGAGAGCAGCATAATCTTGTAACAGAGAAAAAAGGAGAAGCGCATGATTAACCCTGACACATTAAAAACAAAGCTGGCGCGTACTGAACGACGTTGCGCTCGTTGTGGAAAGACTCTTCCTTCCTCTGAGTTCTATAACCCCTTCACAGCTTATTGTAAGCCCTGTTCCTGTTCCTATCAGCGAGAGTATTGCCAACGCCGTAACGAGCTGGTCAAGCAGATCGAAGCTAAAAAGCAAACTCTCTAAGGAGCGTGAGATGTATTTTCCAAGAATCGCTGGGCCTATTGATCTATTCTCAATCAATCAAAGCTCAATACGATACACAGATATTGATCGGGCGTTTATTCAGTCCCGTGACTTTGAGACACCCGAGATACGTCTCGTCATTGCAGCTATCTTCGAGAATTCAACTCGATACGGTTCACACCTATTGCGTCTCAAAGATATCGCCAAGCTAACACAGCTCCCCTATGGTGTTGCCTCAAGCGCATTCTACAAAGCTATTCGAGAAGAGTATCTTATCAGAATTCAACAATCAGCTCCGGATGGAACCGCCGCTCCTAATTTCTTAATGATTCCTATGGAGGTTTCCATATTCTACTTGAGCCTGATGCGCTGTTGCACAAGCTGCGGTAGGTTACTCGAGGAACAGTATTATCGTTCGAGTGATTCAAAGGTTTGTCTTCCTTGCGAGCGTCAGCAAGGGACATGTTCGCCCAGGGAAGCTTTTTATGTTTTAAATGAGCTGGAGACGTGGCACAAACATTTAATTCACGATAGTTGGTTTGATACAAAGCGCAAGAGTTGGTTTGATTTAGAGGGCGCGTAATGCACGAAGGAAAGTTTGACCCACTGATAAGCTGGATGGAACACAACGGCTTTAACTTAATATCCATCGCCGTTATTGAACATCCTTGCGCCAGCCTTATTGTTTTGATTCATACCAACGAATGTACTGTTGAGGAAATCTTTCCATCACGGAGCGGGCTTAACTTCGATCTATTTCCTGAGATTTGTAATATCTTGATCCAAAAATTCGATGTTTACAAGGAAAACCGATGAGTAAAATGGAACTCAAGATCGCTAACCTGACACTCAGAGCTCTAAAAGAAAAGCTGGACAATGCAACCGCAATCATAAATACAGCTGCGGAGATTACTGTAAGAGTTCAGAAAACACTTAATAAGATCAAACTTGAACTCGAACAAGACGCTGATGAAACCGGTGTTGATGATCCCGATGGCGCATGGGACAACAAGTATACGGATAATGACGCTAAAACACCTGAAGATCAAACAGTACCGGGTCGCCACGCTACGTAAACGCTTTGGGGGTAGGAATTGTCCACCTTTGATACTGGATCGCTTAGAACGCATTACAGGAGAGGATAAAACAATGAAACGATGCCCACGATGTGGAATTACAAAGCATCTTGATGAGTTTGGAGTCCATAAATCTGGAAGACAGGGATATTGTAAGATCTGTGCGATTGAATACAATCTCCTTTATCGCAAAGCTCACCCTAAGTACCATGCCGCTACTATGAGAGATAGATATCGGGACGACCCTGAGGCTAGACGTAGATCTCTTGCGAGGAATAAAGCAACCTATGCCAGAAAACAAGGAAATATCAAATTGGGCGCCTCTTGTGAGATTTGTGGTTCGACCGATGAGATTCAATTCCATCATCCCAATTATGATAAGCCTCTTGAAGTTATGAATCTCTGTTACAAGTGTCACAGAAAGCTTCATGCAGGTATGCGTCGAGCGGAGAGAGAAGTAGCGTGATTATTAATAGAGAGTCCTCTTACAACCAAAGCAATCGACGGATTCAAAACCCCAGGAGATGTAAGAGGGCGCTTTTTTTATTTTATAGGTAGAAAGGTCATATCATGTTCATTTCAGTAACGCTATTCAGTGGTGCGATTATTACACTCTTGCTCCTTGCGCTGATCAGGCGTAAACTAAGTATGAAGTTACATAAGTTTTTCAGCTGGTCCAAGATATTTTCTGGTTCACTCATTAGGAGATTGGGTTATGTCATTCAGCGAGAAGAATAAGAAGCGTATTCATCAACTTATTCGAAAGCCACATGGCCTGGGTTATCAGCGAATTGACCCGATCTCAAAGAAGTTTCTTTCAGATATTCGTTCTAAGGCCACCGATCGTAAGATTCGTATCGCAGCTATCTTTCGAGCGAGTGGACAGTCCTGGAACCTTATTGGTAAGACACTCGGGTATTCTTCTGGAGAATCAGCCCGCGTAACAATCCTTATGCACTACCGTCAGAAGTATCTTACGTATCTGAAAGAAGAGTCTGAACGTCTTGACCGTGACCTGCCTATTCTTGCGAAGTCTACTCTTGAGTCAATGATGACCGCGCAAAGAGATGATACATTAAAGCATACAGATACTGAGGGTGTTATCTCCTATGAAAAGAAGACCATTACCAATAAGGAGGAGAGTCGTATCAAGTCAGCGGCTATAGCTCTCCGTCATTCAGATAACGCTAAGGAAAAGCTTCTTCGCATCGAACAAAGGATTGAGGCTACCCAAAAGGTTGAAGTTAAGTTAGATGTGGGCGCTGCGATCAAGAAGACACTAGATACGCTTCTATTGGATGGAGCCTTAGACGCAATCCTTGAGAATGACGCGGCTGAAGATGACGCTGACGAAGCTACTGAGATTGATAATGATGAAGAAGGCGTTACTAACGAGTAGCATAAGAGGTAGAAAGCGGAGTTGATTTGGTCATGGCGAAGACACAATCCAAGATGGACTGTCTTAAGCATCTTACTGAGACGATTGTAAAAACAATCTATCTCAACCCGTACGTTAAGATGGAGCCAACCTCTAAGCAACTTCGCTTTCTATCTCTTTCTTGTCTAGAAGCTATGTTTGGTGGTTCAGCGGGAGCCGGTAAGAGTATTTCATTACTTGCCGGCGCATTACAGTATGTTAATGAACCCGGCTACAACGCCTTAATCATCAGACGTACTTATGGAGAGTTATCTCTACCAGGAGCCCTAATAGACGTAGGCCATCAGTGGCTCGATAATACAAAAGCTCAGTGGAGTGAGATAAAGAAGGTCTGGACATTCCCATCAGGAGCTACCCTAACCTTTGGATATTTATCAACATGGGCTGACCGTATGAGATATCAAGGATCTCAATACTCATTCATTGGCTTTGATGAGCTTACCCAATTTCCAACAGACCTACTGTATCTTTACATGTTCAGTCGCCTACGACGCGTTAACCACAGTAACATTCCATTGAGAGTTCGTTCAGCGACTAACCCAGGGGGCCCTGGACATTCGTGGGTGAAGAAACGTTTTGTGAGGGGAGATATGCCCTTCATTCCCGCAACGATTCGAGACAACCCTTATCTGGATATTAAGCAGTATCGTAAATCTCTCGAGAAACTCCCACTTGTTGAACGCGAACAATTACTTAACGGTGACTGGGATATTCTAGAGAGCGCTGTAGTGAAGCCTGAGTGGTTCCAGATTATATCTAAGGATTCAGTACCTGATGATGATGAGGATGCCTTTACCATCTTTGCTTTAGATATGGCTGCTACTCCTGTATCATCTGCTAATCCAGATCCGGACTTCTCAGCTCTGATTCAGTGTTACGTTTGTGGCAATTCGTGTTACCTTTTGGGTGTATGGACATGGAGGGAGACTCCTCATATCATTAAACGGAATGTTAGAAACGTACTGTCACAACACAAGAATGCTGTCCTTATTGTCGAGCAAGAGCCTGGGGCTTCCGGTAAAATGGTTATCGAGGATATGCAGCGTGATTTTAGTAACGTTACTGTGTTATCTTCTCCATGTACAGGATCTAAAAGATCTCGTTGGATACCTCTTGTAGCTGCCGCTGAGGCCGGCAACATTAAGCTCGTTGAAGGTAAGTGGAATAACACATTCATTGAACATATCGTTCAAGTCGAGGATCATGACGATGTTATGGATGCTGTCGCAATAGCTTACAACAATAGAGATCGTTTGCGTCCAGTTTCAATTTTTTAATAAAGTTAAGACTTAACAACTTGACACAGTGCGTGTTTCAGTTTATACCTATATTAAGAAGCAAAGAATCTACACTTGGAGGCAAGAGCACGATTATGTCTACAGAAACAGTTGCGCCGAAGAAACCAACGCGTGATGTAAGAAGTAAAGAGATGGACCTGGTTCACGCAAAGTTATCCGTCTCCGGCGAGGGACAACTAGAAGGTTATGCTTCCGTATTCAATGTTGTTGACTCTTATGGCGATTCAGTTGTACCTGGGGCGTATAAGAAAACCATCAAAGAGCGTGTCTCTTCAGGTAAAGTAGCTCTTATGTCTCGTCATGCCGCATATGGTGGCGATGTATCCGATATCGTTGGCACAATTACCGAGGCTGTTGAAGATGACTATGGCCTCAAGATCTCCGCTACCTTTTCGGGAGTTACTCATGCACAAGAAGTTCGCCAACTCGTCAATGAGGGACATCTTTCGGGGCTGTCAATTGGTTATGCGGTCATTCAGGAATCTAATAGACCCGAAGATGGTGTCAACCTTTTGGAAGAGATCGCACTCTACGAAATTACACTCACACCTTTTCCAGCAAATGATGATTCAAGAGTTCTGTCCAGTAAATCAGATAAGAGTCTTTCAGGCGAAACACTGTCAGCCGAGGAAATGGCCGAGCGCACTTCGATCAAAGCCGCGCTCACCGAGACCCTCACTGATGTACGAAGACGCCTGCGTGTAGCTAGGATGCACTCAGCGTTCATTAATAACTAAGGAGAATTGATATGCCTACGAACAAAGAGAAAGCCGAGGCTCTTCTCGGTAAGATGGATGCAATCGAGGCCAAGCTGGTCAAGGCTGATACTGATCCTGAACTCGCCAAGAAGATTGACGAGCTGAAGGCTGAATTCACCGGGCTTGAAACGGAATATGCCAAGCTCATCGAAGAGGCAAAGGCCACCCAGGCTCGTACTGATCGTCGGGAATCCCTCAAGCTCATTACGGATGCTCCGGCTGACGTCGTGATTGATGATGAACCGAAAAGCACGGACGTTGCTGTAACTCGCACCTCCAAGCGATCGGATTACTCGGCGCTTTCCAAAGGTCTCATGGATGGCCTTAAGGGCGCGGCTATTTCCGATTCTATGCGGGATGCCTTGAAGCCCAAGTCTCAGGGTTGGAAAGACGGAGCCCAGGGTTTCCGTGTTCCTGATTTTATGGCGAAGCGTATTCTTGGCCCGATGTTGGGTAAGGCTGTTCAGAGTGACGACGCTGACAATGGCGCCAACCTTTGGGAGCCCGTTCGTGTGCCCAAGATTTATGGCCCCACCGAGTTTGAGACCGGTATTATCGACCTCGTTACTCTTTTCCCGACCAACTCCGGTCAGGTTAAGGTGCCTATCGTAGCCGGAACTGCCGGCCGTCGCGCTGGTGTCTCTGTTTCGTGGCTTGATGAAGGTGATGACAAACCCGAAACCGAACCCGTGCTCACGACCAAGACGATTGACTTGGATGAGCTCGCCGCCATGACCGTTATCTCTGATACCATGTTGGCCCGAGATACCACCAATCTGCTTCCTTGGCTTTCTGACAAGCTCAACGGCGCCGTTACGGATACCATCGAAACCGCTATCGAATCCGGATCTGGAACTGGACAGCCCGAAGGTGTTGTTACGGGTGTCGCCGCCGCAAACATCATCGCTCGTGAAACTGCTGGCGCGGTATCTTACACAGATATCGTTAGCGTTATGCGTCAGCCCAATGCTGGAGCCCGCAGAGTTGGCGCGTGGTTCCTTGATTCTGAAGTTGTGACGGCCCTCATGCAGCTTCCTGTCAGCGCAACTGATGATCGTAGGCTCTTTATGGCTTCAATGGCCACGGGGCCATATGATCGTCTTATTGGCAAGACTTACGTCGAAGGTGACGGCGTGGGCCTTGGTGTTTCTGGTGATGTGATTTTTGGCGACTGGAAGAATTATTTCCTTGCCATGACCGGTGAAGTTGTTATCTCGATGTCCTCGCACAGGTATTTCGAGAAGAACATGACCGCTGTCAAGGTATTCGTCCTGGTCGGCGGAGCTGTTGTTTCCCCGACCGACTTCGCTATTCTTGGCGCCGCTTCCGCAAGCTAGGCGATTTCTACCGTTTCAGTAACGCGTTACTGAAATGATCTCAACTAACAGTCAAGGGAGGCTGAGGTGTAAGGAGCCTCGCCTCCCTGATTGTTTTTAACCCAACACACGCTTAATATTCAAGGAGAGGGATACGCAGCCATGAGAACTGATAAGTACCGGATTTTGCAGAAGCTTCCACTGTTCGAAGATATCGTTGGATACGCCGGCGCGTCCATAGGAGATATTGTTACGCTTCCAAACAGAGGAAAAGTTAGACAGCTACTCTCTCGTGAAGCTATCGAGATGATCCCTAACACCTCTGGATCTATATGTGTTCGTCCTCGTAGCCCAAACGTTGTGTATGTTAAACCACAACCTGAAATGCACACGTTCTCAAAGATGGATGCTTTAGAGAAATCAAATCCACAACTCATAGGATTTAATCAGGAACGCGATGCGCTTGGTGGTCATCTTATCGAGAGGGACCCACCCAAGATTGCTTTGATTACATGGATGCGTAATTTCTATTCCGGGGGTCGAATCTACTTTTATCATATTCTCTGGTCTCTTCGCCGTCTTGGGGCTATCGTTTATCTCTGTGTGGATCAAAAACCTGTTTGGGAGAAGGATTTCCCGGGCTTTGAACCTATTTATGTCAACAGTATCAAGAAACTCCCTAAAGACATCGACATTGTTATAGGTGGATCTACCAACTCAACGATGGTTGAACAAGCCCAGGCTTTTGCCAAGAAGGTTAATGCTCGTTATATCTCTTTCTCCTTCGAGGTATCCGATTTCATTGCACAGACAGATCCTGAACTTTCCAAGGCGCATCGTGATCAGGATGATTTTGGTAAGACGCTTCAACCGAATCTCATGGTAACTCTGGAGGATAAGGTAGGGGCGTCATTCGCTAAGAAAGCTTTTCCAAACATTAATAAGTGGGCTGCGCTACATCCGGCTGTCAATTCAATGGCGGTTGATAGGGCGTTACTTTCAACAAACCCACATCCTGAATATCCATACCTTGTTGCCTCTGCCCGCAAAACCAAGTCAAAGAACCTGGGGCTCTGCGAACGTCTGGTTCGTGAATGCGCCGAGAAGTATCATCGTAATCTTGACCTGGTTGTATTCTCTTCTCACAGCGGTAAAGAGGTTATCTCAGGTAAGAACAAAATCATCTATATGACTGGCGCCGATGAAGTATCCAAGCTTATTTATATGCGCCACGCGGCGGCTGTGCTTTATCCTACGACCTTCGAAGGCTACGGCATGGTACCTTCTGAGGCTCTTTCATTGGGGACGCCAGTCGTGGCTTATGACATCCCTGTTCTCGTCTCTAATTATGGCAAGGACATTAACTTTGTTCCTATTCGGGATGAGAAAGCATTCATAAGCAAAACGATGGAGATTGTAAATAAGACAATTGAGGTTCCTCGAGAAACACAAAAGAGAGTTCGTGAAAAGTATTCGTTATACAACATGCCTGCGCGTATTGAGAACCTTCCCTATCTAGCCATTAACAAGAAACGCGTTAGCGCCCACATGATCGCATATTCCGCTTCAGGTCTACCGCGTTACGCTATCGAATCAGTCTATCCTTACGTCGATGAGATTCTTATCGCTTACGGTCCTGTAGGTGACGCTATTAAGGCTGGTTGGAAGGAAGATGGAACTCTTGAAGATCTTAGGAGCTTACCTGATCCGGACAACAAGATTAAAATCTATGAGAAGTCTCTTTGGGGCGACAAGAGACAAATGCGTCAATATCTTGTTGATCGCATGGATGGTAACTTTCAGCTGATTCTTGATGGTGATGAGATCTGGACAGGTATCAAGCATGTTATTGATAGCCCTAACAACACATCGAGAATTCGTATCGTAGGCTTCTGGCATGATGATAAACATTGGGCGTATGGACAGCCTGGGGATACGCGTTGGGGCGAAAAACTTCCTAAGTATCCGATAGGCTCTATCTTCACTCATTATCGCGCATCCAACTGGAGATATAGCTATCGATTCAAGAGTCATCCAACGCCGGTTCCTCCTGAAAATGTTCAGAACCCTTCAATTACACTTCTTAAAAGAGCCAAACCGTGTTACGATACATGTGTGTGGCATCTCGGACATTGTTTACCAAAAGAGATTATGCTTGCTAAGTTTGAATTCTACAATCGAAGGGATGGAAGAGATCAGAAACGCTTAGATCGTATGAAAGCGTGGCTCGATTGGAATGGTCAACTTGGCGACTATTATGACTGTATTGTTGAAGAGGTAAAGGTCCCTTTGCCAGGTGTTGTCCGACGAGCTTTTGATGGTATGAACTCGTGGAAAACTAAGGCGAACGAGTGAGAGGCCGTGGAGATTAACAATCATGAACCCGCTGAAATGGCTTGGATTCGGACGTAGTAAAAATATAGACACCACGAGCCTAGACAGTAAAGCTTCTAACTGGAGCGATGTCTTAGCTGACGTATGTCTAGCTGGAAATGAAATCCCTAAGCCTAAGTGGGGGAATACTGCGAAGTTGTCTCTCATGACGGTCAACCCAACAATCTCTGCGTGTCTACGCGAGATATCAACGTCACTTGTTGAACCTAGCCTTCAAGTAGGTACAGAACGTGATGGTGAGTTTACGCCTGATCCGTCTAACCCGCTTCAAGCTGTGTTGGATAGGCCTCATCGCCTTCTATCGATGAAGACGTGGCTCAAGCTCGTTGTTGAGCGTTATTATCTCACAGGGGCTGGCTACGCTATTCGATATGATGATGATTCCTTTCTGCCCGTCCCTACGGACAAGGTTGAAAGAATTGCGGTAGGATCAGACCTTTTGAGTGGTTATCGTATTCTTCCTAAACGAACACCAGTGCTTCCAGAGGATATGTTTGTACTTCAGGAGCTTGACCCTAGATATTACTACAAGCCAATGTCTCCTGTTGATTGTGTTGTCGCCGATGTTATGCTTGACGCTGAAATTCAAACGCTTCTTTTGGAAGTGACACGTAATCTCGATATCCCTGGTACGGTCATTGCCTTGAATAAGCCAACCTCTTCAAAGAAAAACCAAAGGGTACGCACAAAGATCTCAGATGGTTATGGTAAAGGTAATCGCGGACGGACGCTTGTTCTAGGTGATTCAGGCGCAGATGTAAAGATTAAAACTCAGAACCCGTTGAAAGACTTCGCAATGACGGAAGCTCTCGATATGATTGAGGCTAGAATTACCTCAGCTCTTGGTGTCCCTGGAGTTCTCATCGGGGGTCATTATGGAAATAAGATGAGCACTTACAGCAATTATGCTGAGGCCCGCGCAAGTTTCTACATGGAAACAATGCTACCGCTGTGGCGTAAGGTTGAGAGCGAGCTGACGGACTTCATGGCTACGGATAATTATGTTATCCGGTTTAATTTGGATGATGTGGAAGCTCTTCAACCTGATATAGAGGGAGGCGTAGTATAATGAAGATTGAACAACTATTATCATTCCTTGGTGGTGGAGTTGATTCTGAAACCGCCCGTAAGCTTTACGAATCAGCCAAGATTCATATACTCGACCTGGCTGGTGTATCTGTTGGTTCTACAGAGATTACGGTGATGGCTCAATCCTTTGGGTACGCTCATTTCCTTAATCTACCTACGGGACCCATCAAAACAATCACATCAATCACTCGTTTAGGAACAACGACCGCTGTTTCTTCATCGGCTTACATTATTCCTCCGATGTCTTACGCTGTTTTCAGGCCGAGCGGGAGCTGGACGCCGGGTATCTATACCGTTATTTACACACCTTTCTATTCTGAGATTCCTGAAGACCTCGATCATGCAACTGCAATGCTTGTTTCAAGACTCTATGACGCGAGAGGCGCTAATAACATTTCGGCCGGCGGTGTCTCTCAAACGTGGCCTGAGTTTTATGCCTCAGATATCATGAGCCTTGTTAATCAATACAATACAGGAACGGTATAACATGTTTTCCCAAATTGAAATCTTGAGACTTGTAAAGAGCCCGGATGGCCAGGGGGACATTACTCGTGAATACGAACATCTCACGTTTGCTCAGGGAGCTGTCGAAGTCCACCAGAACATTACTAAGATGGCTCTTCGGTCCAGCGTAGATATTAAACGTGGAGATGTTGCTGTAATTGACGAAGAGAGATACGTTCTCAATGAACGACTCTCTAATTCTCGAGCTCGTTATGTGCTTTGGACGACGGAACGAGGAATGGAGTAACATCCAATGGCTCAGATACGTGTACGTTTGAACGAGGCGTTACTGAAAAGCATTATTAAAGGTGAAGAGTCAGATCTTATCACCAATGCCGCTGATGACATTGTTGACGCCGCTAAGGACCTATGTCCTGTTCGCACTGGATGGCTTCGAAGTCGTATACGCGTTGCAGGAGCTAATCATAATGAAGTCCTTGCAGAGGCTTACTACGCGTCTTATGTTGAGTTAGGAACAAGATTCTCAGCTCCTCAACCCTTTTTACGCCCTGCGCTGGATATTGTCGCCGCACGAAGGGGAGTTAAACATTGAGTAGCCCAATTGAATGTGTCTTAGACGCTCTCAACGCTGATGAAATAGTTACAGGCGCGTTAGGTGTCTATGACTTTGGCGACGGGGACGCTGCGGCTATCTTCGGAAGAGAAACATTACCCATTGATAAAGATATTCCCGCTGTCTTTCCAGCTATTCTTGTAGGTTTTGTCTCTAGTTCAGATGAATCTACTCGAGGCGCCTGGGGTGTCTACCAGCAGTTGGGTATCCGGATTATTGGAACGAAGCATAGCAGCATGAAGATAGTACGGGATATCGCGTATAGAGCTTCTTTTGTATTACATGAGGAGGGTTATACCTCAATTGGACACCTTACGACACTAGACCCGGATAACTATCCTATGGCATCCTTTTCAACATTTGTTCATTGGGTCCCTGACGCGGGAGGAACCTAATGGATGGGTAAAATATTTGCTCGATTGTAGAAATGGACGTATAATCGGGAGAGGATCACACAGGACTTATTCCTGTAACTTAAAGGAGAACAGAGCATGTCTTGCGAAAAGAACTTTCAGTTGGGTATTAACGCAAAGTTGTACATCGGAACTTGTGGCGCCGCGATTGCCGCACTTACCGAAGCTCCCAATGTTCGTGACGTAACCGTAAACCTTTCAGCTGCTGAGGCTGATATCACGACTCGTGATAACGATGGCTGGACGTCTTCAGCAAAAACGTTGAAGAGCGCGGAGATTTCCTTTACTCTCCAGCTGCTTAACGACGGGACCAACACCATCGCTGGATTGCTGCGAGATGATTTCCTCAGTGACGGGGATCAGATTGAGATTGCGGCCCTAACAGGTGATCGTGACACAGCTGGTTCCGAAGGTCCGCAGTTCAGCGGCTACGTTAGTCAGTTCAATCGCAACGAGGCCAACACCGAGGCTATTACGTATGCTGTCACAGTGAAGCC
>Ga0208769_1000259_pt1 | contig 27591 bp, 31 predicted proteins | sample AntAceMetag02UKC_FD_184768 | JGI IMG/M metagenome (GOLD analysis project Ga0208769, IMG submission 184768) | Saline lake microbial communities from Ace Lake, Antarctica- Antarctic Ace Lake Metagenome 02UKC (SPAdes) (version 2) | ecosystem: Environmental > Aquatic > Non-marine Saline and Alkaline...
TAATTTATGATGAACCGACTACCGGGATTGATCCTATTGCTGTGGATAAAATAGTAACTTTAATTGAAGATCTTCACAAGCGCTTGGCTATTACCTCAGTGGTAGTAACCCATGATTTAGAAGTTGGGTTAAAGCTTGCTGATCGTTTAGCGTTTTTATTAGGAGGAAGAATTATCTTTGAAGGTGATAAAAAAGATTTAGATAACACCAAAGATGAAAGGTTAATCCAGTTTTTAAAGGGAACTTCCGGAGGCCCGATAAGGGAGATGGAGGTTTAGGTAAGAGAGATAATTAAATACAGAGTTATTAAAAATATGTTCTTATCAAGGAGGTATAAATGGCAATAAATTTATGGGACGGAAAGAAAAGCTTTGCTCACATAAAATTAGGTAGTTTCTTTTTAGTTGCTTTTGGGCTATTTTTTCTTACTCTTCTTTCAATGCGAGAGGTTAATATTTTTAAAGGTAGCTATGTTATAACTGTTAAATTTGATTTCTCTGAGGGTTTGCGTCCATCTTCTCCAATCCGCTTTTGCGGTGTAGATGTTGGCGAAGTCAAGAAAATTATAATTAAGGAGGAGGAGAGTAAACCTAAGGTTTATGTCCACGCTAAGATAGAAAAGGGAGTAAGAATTCCCAAGAACTCATATTTTTTTATTAATAGCTTGAGTTTATTTGGTGAGAAGTATTTGGAAATTAATCCGCCGGAGGAGACATTAGCCTATATAAATGAGGGGGATATTATCGAGGGAATTTCACCAATACCTCTGTTTGGTCTTTTTGCTACCTTCAATAAAACAATGAAAGAAATAGAGGAATTTGTAAAAGAAGGCAAGATTAAGACCTCTTTTGAGAATATACTACTTAATGTAGAGGATATAAGTTTAGATGTAAAAGGTTTAGTCAGGGATATGAAGAATAAGCAGGGAACGCTAGGTAGATTGCTCTATGATGATTCTTTATACCAGACAACCGAGGAGTTCCTTACTGACTTGAAGGAACATCCTTGGAAGTTATTATATAAGCCTAAGGAAGTCAGGAAAAGGAAATAGGAAAGAGTAGGGGTATCGTGTCTTCTTAAATTTATACTTTCCTATCTCGATTAAAATTATGTTTGGTTGTTCGGAATGTGGTTATAAGTCAGTTAAATGGTTGGGCAAGTGCCCTCTTTGCGAAGGTTGGGAGACCTTTGTCCAAGAAGCAGAGGAGAAGAAGAGTTCTAAAAAGAGATCAAGAGAAAAGAGCCCACCTAAGCTTCTTAAAGATATTGAAGGAGGAGATTTTAGTAGAATCCCTACCGGTTTAGATGAGTTTGATCGAATTTTAGGTGGCGGTTTAGTTGGAGGAGAGATAGTTCTTGTTGGTGGAGCTCCCGGGGTAGGTAAATCAACACTTCTCTTAGAGGTTAGTTCTTCTCTCTCGTTGAAAGGCAAAACTCTTTATGTCAGTGCTGAAGAATCTCCGCAGCAGATAGGCCTTCGGGCTAAAAGGTTAGGTAAGAACCAACTAGATAACATGTATATAGTTGGTGAAGATAGGCTTGAGGATATCTTTGAGTATATCAAAAAAGAGAAATTTAAGTTCGTAGTGATAGATTCGATTCAGGTAGTTTATACTCTTTCTTGTGAAGGAAGTAAGGGAAGTATTTCTCAAGTTAGGGGTTGCGCTGATTACCTTACCCAGATTGCTAAGTCCTTAGGAATAGTTATTTTTTTAGTTGGCCATGTTACTAAGGATGGGGCAATAGCCGGGCCAAAATTATTAGAACATATTGTGGATTGTGTTCTATATTTTGAAGGAGAAGTGCTTTCTAACTATCGAATTTTACGTTCAATAAAAAATAGATTTGGTTCTACTGGTGATATTGCTGTATTTGAGATGAAGTCTACTGGCTTAAAGGAAGTTAAGAAGATAAATGATCTTTTTCTCCCTCATCGTGAACAGTCTTTTTCAGGTAGTTGTGTAATTTGTGCCGTTGAGGGATTGAGACCTCTGCTTATTGAGCTTCAATCTCTGGTTAGTAGATCTAACTTCGGAGTAGCCCGAAGAAGAAGTCTGGGTTTTGATTTTAATCGTTTTTCTCTTATGGTAGCCATAATTGAAAAGAGAGTAAAACTTTCTCTCTCCAGCGAAGACGTTTTCTTAAACGTTGCTGGCGGATTAAAGATCAGTGATCCGGCAGCAGATTTAGGAGCAGTTATAGCTATCATTTCTAGCTTTAAGGAGAAGAGTATACCTTCAAATAGTGTTTTTATCGGCGAAGTTGGTTTAGCTGGAGAGTTGAGAAGAGTTAATAATATAAATTTAAGGTTACAGGAAGTAGAAAGGGCTAATTTTAAACACTGTATAATTCCTGAGGTAAATTTAAAGGAGGTGGATAAGAAGTTCGATCTCGATGTTCGTGGATTCTTGACCTTGCATGATGTGGTTAAGGATGTGTTTAAGTAGTTTTGGTAGATTTAAATAAGATACTTCAGGCATTTCATGCCTTCAGTATTAATTCTCCGCCTAAGGCGGATCATTAAGGAGGTTTTATTATGGGTTTAATTTTTTTAAGAATATTATTTGTCCTTATCTTTACTGGCATTGGTTATTCCTTGGGTGGAGTGAATCCTCTTGTCTTTGCTGGTTTAGGTTTCATCGGAGGAGTAGTCCTAATTAGTTTTGAAACTTTCACCCGGCGGGCGTCTTTAAAAGGGCTTTCCAGCGCGGTATTTGGAATAATCCTGGGTCTTATAATTGCCTGGGTATTTGGTGCGACCTTGGACCGATTCCATTTTCCTGAGGAAGTTTCTCACAATTTTCTCCATAACATTAAGCTAGTTGTTACCTTTATCTTTGTATATCTTGGGCTTACTTTAGGGATTAAAGGCAAAGATGAGTTTAACTTGGTAATCCCTTATGTTAAATTTAAACGCCAGAGTCAAAGAGAAGAAGCTGCTATTGTTGATACGAGCAGTATTATTGATGGAAGGATTCTTGATATTGTTAAAACCGGGTTTATTGAGGCAAAATTTCTTGTTCCTCGGTTTGTTCTTAATGAGCTCCAAGCTTTAGCAGATTCTACTGATCATATGAAGCGTCAGAAGGGTAAGAGAGGAATTGAGATTCTTCATTCTTTAAAGAAAGAACCAAATATCGAGGTAGAAATATCTGATCAGAATGTTGATAGCGTAAAGAGCGTTGATGAGAAGATCATAAAATTAGCTCAAACTAAAGATGCTGAAGTTTTGACTACTGATTACAATTTGAACCGTATCGCTCAGCTTCAAGGAGTTAAGGTTTTGAATATTAATGATCTTGCTAATGCCCTAAAGCCGACTTTTATCGCCGGACAGAGATTCTCTCTAAAGCTTATTAAAGAAGGTAAAGAGCATAACCAAGCCGTGGGATACTTAGAAGACGGTACTATGGTAGTAGTCGAGAACTCTCGACGTTTGGTCGGCAAGACTGTTAACATTGAAGTTACCTCAATACTGCAGAGCTCAAGTGGCAGGATTGTGTTTACAAAATTAGCCGGATAAAAAAGGTTTAAGAGTGGTCATATGGTATCAGGAGTAGGTGTAGTTATAGTTTCAGCTGGTAAAGGTAAGAGGCTTAAGAAGGATAAAGCCAGTTTAAGATTATCGGGTAAGCCTCTTTTTTGTAAGTCCCTTAATACTTTTAAGGGCATAAAAGAGATAAAAGAGATTGTACTGGTTCTTAGAAAATCTAATTTCACCTTAGCCAAAAAACACATTTCCTCCAAAGGCGGATTCGCCTTAGGCGGAAAGGCTAAGAATATCAGTTTAGTAGAGGGTGGAGCAAAAAGAACTGATTCAGTTTCAAAGGGTTTATCAGCTTTGAGTAAGAATATAGAGCATGTTCTAATTCATGATGCTGCCAGGCCTTTTGTAACTAAGAAAACAATTCTTGATATGCTAAGAGAGTTGAAAAAACATCCGGCAGTAATCTGCGGATTAAGGTGTCCGGATACTTTAAAGCTAGTAAAGAAAGGCGTTGTAAGGAAGACCTTAAATAGAGAAGATATTTATCTTATCCAAACTCCCCAAGGTTTTAAAAAAAGGGTTATAGTTGAAGCTTATAAAAAGCTCAGAAAGAAAAAGTTTACTGATGATGCTCAAACGTTAGAGCTTTTAGGTAAGAGAGTTAAGGTGATTCCCGGAGATTTATTAAACTTTAAGATAACCTACCCAGAGGATTTAAAGTTAGCTAAGGTGATTTGTGATGAAAGGCTATAAAGTAGGTTTAGGTTTTGATGTTCATCGCTTAAGCAAGAAGAAGAAAGATTTAATACTTGGTGGTGCCAAGATTACTTCCAGCTTTAGTTTAATAGCGGTTTCTGATGGCGATGTAGTACTACACGCAGTAAGTGATGCTTTGTGTGGGGCAATTGGCTTAGGAGATATTGGTGATTACTTTCCACCGCAAGATAAAAAATCAAAAGGCATTGATAGTAAGGAAATTTTAAGCTTTGTCTTAAAGAAGGTGAAGAAGAGATACACTATTGGCAACCTTGATATTATCATTGTTACTGATAAGCCGCGACTCTTTCCTTACAAGGTAAAGATTACTAAATCTTTGAAAGGACTTCTCTCAACTGCCAAGATAAATGTAAAGCTTAAATCTAAAGAGGGCCTAAATATCTTAGGTGGTAAGAATAGCATTAGTTGTTTTGCTTTTGTTTCCCTAAAGAATCGCAAGAATAAGTAATATGTTAAAGATCTATAACTCCTTAACTAAAACCAAGGATCTTTTCACTCCCCAAGAGGAATCCCTGGTAAAGATGTATACTTGTGGGGTTACTGTCTATGATGATTGTCATATTGGTCATGCTAGGAGTCTTTATATATTTGAGGTTATTAGAAGATACCTAAAGTATCGGGGCTATAAGGTTCAGTTTATAAGAAATATTACTGATATTGACGATAAAATTATAAATCGAGCTAAAGAGCTAGGAATTGACTGGGAGAAGTTAGTTAATAAGTATATTGATAGCTACTATCAGGATTTAAAAGCCTTAGGCATTAGCAAAGCTGATAAAGAGCCCCGGGCTACTGAGAATGTAGGAGATATGATTAAGTATATTGAGAAGTTAATTGATAAAGAATATGCTTATGCGACTGGGAGTGGGGTCTATTTTAGCGTAAGAAAGCTTAAAAATTACGGCAAGCTTTCCGGACAGAGTGTTGATAAGATGAAAGAGAATGTAAGAATATTAAAGGATGAGGCTAAAGAAGATCCTTTAGATTTTGCTCTTTGGAAGAAAGCTAAAGAAGGAGAACCTTTCTGGCCTAGTCCTTGGGGTAATGGTAGGCCCGGGTGGCATATTGAGTGTTCAGTTATGAGCCAGAAGTACTTAAAGACTGATACCTTAGATATTCATGGTGGAGGAAGAGATTTAATATTTCCTCACCATGAGAATGAGTGTGCTCAGGCTGAGGCTTTAACCGGAAAAGTTTTTGCTAATTATTGGATGCACCACGGCCTTTTAACTATTAATAGCCAAAAAATGGCTAAGTCTTTGGGGAATTTTATTACTATTCAGGATGCGATAGGAAAATATTCAGCAGATATTTTAAAGATATTTTACCTTCAAGCCCATTACTCTAGCTCAGTAGATTTTTCCGAAAGAAAAATGGAAGAGGTAAAGAAGGCTTATGAGAGAATTCAAATATTCATTAATCGAATAAGCCCGCCTTCGCTAAAGCTTCGGCGGATGAATTCAATAAAGAAAGCCAAAGCAAGCAAAGAGGCTAAAGAATTAATCAAGCAATTTAAGGATAAGTTTGTTGAGTCTATGGATGATGATTTCAATATGCCTAAGGGTTTAGCAGTTTTATTTGATATAATTAACGCCAGTAATAAGATTTTAGATAGGGAAGATAATTCGATGATTAAATTGGCTGGCATTAGCGGATTAGTCGAAGAGATTTTAGGCATTTTTGGTATTAGCTTTAGGCAACAAGAAGTTGGTGAGATATCAGAAAAAGATATAAAAAAGCTGATAAAGATACGAACTGAATATAAGCAGCAGAAGAAATATCAAGAAGCTGACGATATTCGAAAAGAATTGGAGAAACGAGGAATAATCCTAGAAGATACAAAGGATGGTACTACCTGGAGAGGTAAGTTGTGAAGAAAAAAGGTTTTTTTATTTCTATTGAAGGCTTAGAGGGTAGCGGAAAGAGCAGCGTTATTAAGTTTATCACGAAACTTTTGCGAAAGAAGAAAGCTTCTTTTAAGGTTTACCGAGAGCCAGGCTCAACCAAGGTTGGTGAAAAGATAAGAAAAATACTTTTAGATAAGAAGAATAAAAATCTGTCAGCTCATACTGAACTACTCCTTTATCTTGCTGCTCGGACTCAGCTTATTGAAGAAAAACTAAAAAAAGATCTTAAAAAATATGACTTTATTCTTTGTGATCGTTTCTTTGATTCAACTCTTGCCTATCAAGGTTTTGCCCTGGGACTAGGTAAGATTGTTGAAGAATCAGTTGCGATGTTTTCATTAGGTATAGCTCCTAACTTAACCTTAGTTCTTGATATACCACCAAAATCAGGCTTAGCTAGACTAAAGAACAAGGACCGCATTGAGTCAAGAGCGCTGAGCTTTCATAACCGCTTGCGCAATGGATACTTACAATTGGCAAAAAAATATCCTACTCGGGTAAAAATAGTTGATGCTTGCGACAGCCTACCTCAAATTTATCAGCGCGTCGAAAAACAATTAAAGAGAGTGTTTTGAAAGAAGATATTTTAAATTATTTCTCAATCTTAAAGAAAAGAGAACTTCTTGGCACATCCTACCTTTTTGTTGGTGAGGATATGCAGACAATCGTAGATGTTGCTAAGTTAATCAGTTGTACTGAAAATGCAGGTTTTTGTGACAGTTGTTGGGATTGCAAGAGAATAGAAGGCAAAAATCATCCTGATCTTTTTACTATTTCACCTGAAGGTTTTTCAATAAAGATTGAACAAGTGAGAGAGGGGATACGTTTTTTTTCTTTAAAGAGCTTTAGATTAAGAAAAAAGATTATGATTATAAAAGATGCTCAAGCCCTAACCCCGGCTGCGGCTAATGCTTTTCTTAAAACTCTTGAAGAGCCACCTAAGAACTCTTTTATAGCTATTTCAACCTCTAAGTTAGATGGACTGCTTCCAACAATAGTCTCACGTTGTCGCAGGATATTCTTACCCTCTAAGCAAGAGAATGTTGATGAGAACTTGAAAAATAGCATTTTTAGTTTTCTAAAAGGCCAGGACTTGCGCTTTACTGACCGCAAGAGGTTTTCTTCTTTTCTTTGGGCTTTGATTACGGTCTTGCGCGATGATTTGGTTTCCAAATCAGATTTTAGAAATAATCATTTGCCTCAGACCGGAGAACGTGAGATAATTTTAAGCTCGTATAGTCCGAGTGAAATAGATAGTATTTTAAAGGATATTTTAAAGATTTACGGGGCAGCAAAGAGTGTAAATATGAATTTAGCCCTTAATTTGATTCGTTTAAAATTATAAAAGATGAGAATTGCTAAGGTAAGATTAAGAGAAGCTGGTCAACTTATGACTTATCAGGTCACTGAGGATATCGCTGCGCATGATTATGTTCTTGTTGAAGCTGATCGTGGTGTTGATTATGGTGAGGTTGTTGAGGTTAATGATTTAAATTATCCTAAAATTGATGCCAAGGAGAGAACTGTTAAGAATATAGTTCGAAAACTATCCCCAGAAGATTTAAAACAGATAAAGAATAATGAAAAGGAAGCCAAGGATGCTATGCGGCTTTGCTCTCGTAAGGTTCGTGAGTATAAGTTAGCTATGAAGTTAGTTGATAGCGAGTATTCATTTGATAAGAGAAAGATAGTTTTTTATTTTACTTCTGAAGGAAGAGTAGATTTTCGAGAATTAGTTAAAGAATTAGCCAAGATATTTAAGATCCGCATTGAGATGCGCCAGATTGGTGTTCGGGATGAGGCTCGTCTTTTTGGCGGAGTTGGGCCTTGTGGACAAAAATTATGTTGCATGAGATTTCTAAAGAACTTTGAACCGGTCAGCATGAAGATGGCTAAGACTCAGAAATTACCTTTAAGCTCAGGAAAGATCTCAGGCATTTGCGGCCGGTTAATGTGTTGTCTCTCTTATGAGTATAAAAATTATCGAGAACTATCTAAGGGCTTGCCTAAAGAGGGGCAAACTCTTGAGACTCCTCAAGGTAAGGGAAAAGTTATCTCAGTAAATGTTTTAAGAAGACTTGCTTATGTTGGGCTAGAAGATGGAAGGATAGAGAAAGTTTCCTTTAAGGATAATGCATAAGTTTTATATCACTACTCCCCTATATTATGTAAATGCTAATCCCCATATTGGCCACGCCTATACAAACATTATAGCCGATAGTATGGCTCGTTATAAGCGGGCGAAGAATCAAGAGGTTTTTTTTCTTACTGGCACTGATGAGCACGGTGAGAAGATAAAGCAAGCCGCTATAGCGAAGGGAAGCGAAGCGAAAGCTTTTGTTGATAAGGGAGTAGAAGTTTTTAAAAATCTATGGGCTAAGCTAAATATTTCTTATGATTCTTTCATTCGGACTACTGATGATTATCATATTGAAGTGGTGAAAAAAGTCATAACTACTTTAGAGAAGAAGGGAGATATTTATAAGGATAAGTATAAAGCCTTTTATTGTGTTCCTTGTGAGTCGTTTTGGACTAAAAATCAGGTAAAAGAAGCTAGTGGCTGTCCGGAGTGTAAACGAGAGGTAGAGGAGATAGAAGAGGAGAATTATTTTTTTAAGCTATCTAAGTATGAACAGTGGCTAAAGGATTATCTAGCGGCTAATCCTTCATTTGTTATACCGAAAATACGTTACAATGAAGTATTAGGTTTTTTAAATAATAATAAACTAGAGGATCTTTGTATATCCCGGCCTAAAAAGAGAGTATCCTGGGGAATAGATTTTCCTCTTGATGATAATTATGTAGTTTATGTTTGGTTTGATGCCTTAATTAATTATATTAGCGGAGCTGGTTGTTTTCATGCCAAGGATAACTTTAAAAAACTATGGCCGGCAGATATTCACTATATTGGTAAGGATATTTTAAGGCATCATGCTATATTTTGGCCGATAATGTTAAAAGCTTTGGATATCCAACCACCAAAGACAGTATTTGCCCATGGCTGGTGGAGAAAAGATGAAGAGAAGATGTCAAAGTCTAGGGGAAATATTGTTAATCCGACAGAACTTCTTTCAAACTTAAGTTCATCTTTAAGCGGTAACCAAGATGCAGCTGTAGATGGTTTCCGTTATTTTTTGCTCAGAGAAGTTCCAGTTGGTTTAGATGGAAGCTTTTCCTGGACTGCTTTGGTAAATAGGATTAACTCTGACTTAGCTAATGATTTAGGCAATCTAGTCTTTCGGACTTTAAATATGACCGAAAAGTATTTAGAGGCAAAAGTATCTTCAAAGTGTAAAGCACCAGAAGAGTTTACCAAGAGTTTAGATAATTTAAGTAAGAATTATGCTGATCATATGGATAATTGCCGGTTCTCTTTAGCCTTAGAGGATATTTTTGTTTTTATTCGGGTTATGAATAAGTATATTGAAGATACTAAGCCTTGGGTTTTGTGGAAGGAAAAAAAGACAAAAGAAATAGGCGAGTTCCTTTATCAGCTCTGTGAAGGAATCAGAATAGTTGCCCTATACATTTATCCGATTATGCCTAAAGTTTCAGAGTCAATATATAAACAGTTAGGAGTAGAAACTAAGTCTTTTTCTTTGGCTGAAAGCACTTGGGGCAAGGTTTCAAGCTTTTCAATAAAGAAAGAGTCACCTCTTTTCCCACGTATAGATGTTGATTGATTCACACTGCCACCTCAATTCATTTTCTAAAATTACCAGAGAAGGCCTAATCTCATCTTGTGAAGAGAATTGCTGCTTTATTGATTCTAGCATTGATTTAGATAGCTCCAAAGTATCTTTAGAAATTTCAAGCAAGTATGATCGTATATATAGTGCTTTGGGGTTTCATCCTTTTTCAGGTAAGAGCTTTTCACCGACAGTGGTCAGTGATTACGAGAAACTAATTAATAATAATAAGAAGGTAGTAGCTATTGGTGAGATTGGTTTAGATTATAAGGCTGATTTTTCAGCCCAGCTACAAGAAGACATTTTGTCGGCTTTTATAGAGTTAGCAAAGAGTAAAGGCTTACCAGTTATAATCCATAATCGCTGGCAAGATACTAAGATTCTAGATATTTTAGATAAGTTTTACTCAAGTTATGAGACGGTAGTATTTCATTGTTTTTCTTATAACCAGGATTTTTTAACTAAAATAATTGAGCGAGGAGGATTTGTATCTTTTTCCCTTAATATTTTGAGGAAAAAACAAGAAATTATTCAATCTTTAAAGAGCTGTCCTTTAGAAAAGTTGATTCTCGAGACTGATTCACCCTATATGCGCTTAGATGGGAAAGCTTCTTCGCCCTTAGATATTGGAAAGACTTATCTTAAGGCAGCTGAGGTTAAGGAAATTAGCAAGAAAGAGTTAGAAAATGCAGTTTCACTTAATATAAAGGAATTATTTCCTGAGATTCTAGGGCATAAAGGGTAAAAAGTGAGAAAATATTGTTTTTTTCTGATACTGACAGGGTATTGTTTGGGCATTGAATCTAGCAGATAATTTGCTTGAAAAGGGAGTTTTTTCCATTATAATGGGCTAGAAAATAAATATTTATCTATAGTGGAGGTTGTATGAAAAAAGAAAAAGTTGATGATCGATTGCTAGAATTAGTCTTACAGGAGCTGGGAGAAGATCCTCGCCGTAAATTTAATATAGCCTTTTCTTTGATGAGTATAGTGCCTTTTTTGGTATTCTTTTATATTTTAGTGAATAGATTATTTACTATTGATATTCTTGTCGGTAGCATCGGTTTTATATCAGCCGTAGCTATCCTTATCTCTATTTTCGGTTTCTATGTAGGGTATTCTATTATAAGAAATATTTTAACTAGGATTATAGCTTACGCCGGGCAGGCAAAACGCAATGACCAATTAAAATCAAAATTTGTTGCCACAGTTTCAAACGAACTTGGAAATCCTCTTGCTACCATTCGGCTAAATATATTTAATATGCTAAAAGGCATAGCCGGCGATATAACCGTCGAGCAGGAAAGAACTCTTAGTATGTGTCGTAACGTAGTAGACAGGATGAGTCGTATTGTAACCAATCTCCTAGATCTAAATAATATTGAAGCTATGGTGATTAGTGGTAAGAGAGAATTGTTTAATTTTTCGCAGATATTGGATGAGCAGTTTAAAGAATTTGATGCTATGTTTAATAAAAAATCTATAAAGGTAAATAAGGAAAGTGCGGGTAACGAGTTATCCATGTGGGGTAATAAAGATAAAGTTACTCAAGTAATGAATAATCTTATCGGCAATGCTGCAAAATATACACCGGAAGATGGTTCGGTAAGTTTGAAAGCTTTTTTTGATGGTAATTTGCTTAGATTAGAGTGTATGAATAGCGGGCCAAGCATACCTGTCGATAAACTAGCTAAGATATTTGATAAATTTGAAAGAGCTAACACTAACGAGAAAGGTACCGGGCTGGGGCTTGCGATTACTAAAGATATTGTTGAGTTTCACAAGGGCAAAGTTTGGGCTGAAGATTGGGCAGGTAAAGGTAGCAAATTTGTTGTACTTCTGCCATGTGATTTAAGAGGTAAGAGAAGATCTAGGGATGGACAAAGAAACAGCTAAGAAAATATTAATTGGTGAAGACTAGAACGAATTAGTGCCGGGTTTATCTAGCCTACTGAAATTCCAATTAACCCCGAAGAATTACTATATCGTATTAATAGATTCATCAAGAAATAATTACTCTTTATTTTTACCTTCAAAACAATAGGTCTTCTGAGATTCTCGAATAATAAAATCAAAATGCGGGCTATAAAATTTAAAAATAAGCGGTTATTTTATATTGATCAAACCAAGCTGCCTTTAAGGGAAGTTTGGAGGGAGTGTAAGAGCCTAAGGGTTGGGTATAAAGCCATAAAGGAACTTCAAGTAAGAGGAGCTCCTTTAATCGGGGTTTTTGCAGCCTATTGTCTTTATCTGCATTTTAAGAATAAATTTCTGACTAAGAAGAAATTTTTAAGAGAATTTCAGAAAGCTTGCAAACGGCTTAAATCTTCTCGCCTGACAGCAGTTAATTTAGCTTGGGCTTTAGAGAGGTTAGAAAGGTCAGTATTAAGAAATAAAAATGAGAGCATTAGCCAGATAAAAGCGATAATTTTAAAGGAAGCCATGGCAATTAATCAGGAGGATGTTACTCTCTGTGAGAATATGGCTAAGTATGGAGTTAAGCTTATAAAAAAGGGAGATAGGATATTAACTCATTGTAATGCCGGATTTTTAGCGACATCCGGAGATGGAACAGCCTTGGCTGTTATTTATAAGGCTCATGAACTTTATAAGGATATAAAGATTTATGCTGATGAGACTAGACCTCTGTTGCAGGGTTCGAGGCTTACTGCTTGGGAGTTAACCAAAAGAGGAGTTCCAACAACTGTTATCTGTGATAATATGGCGGCAATTTTAATCAGTGATGGTAAGATTGATAAGATTTTTGTTGGGGCTGATAGAATTGCTGCTAATGGTGATGCTGCCAATAAGATTGGTACTTATGGCTTAGCTATATTAGCCAAGCATCATAAAATACCTTTTTATATAGTGGCTCCTTTTAGTACCTTTGATTTAAAGCTAAACAGTGGCAAATCAATTCCTATTGAGGAGAGAAACAAAGATGAGGTAAGAAAGCTACTCAATAAGAGAAAAGTTGCTCCTAGAAAAGTAAAAGTATATAATCCTGCTTTTGATGTAACTCCTAATAAATTAATTACTGCTATAGTTAGTGATAAAGGAGTAATCAAGCCAGATTTTAAGAAGAATATAAAGAAGGTTTTAGGGCCCCAAAGGGGTGGCTTCGCCTAATAATGGAAATTATTGTAAAGCTATCCAATGAATGTTCAGACCAGGAAATAAATGAATTCATCCAACTGGTTAATCAAGGTGGCGAAGTAGACCCTGAGGGATTAGAAGAGAGAGTCAGAAGAGCAAAAAATCTTTTCTTCCTTAAAGACCCTTCGTTAGTAGCAGTTAGTGCTCTCAAGTGTTTTTATCAGGAATATAAAAATAGTATTTTTGAAAAATCCGGATGTAGTGATATTGCAAGCGGCTACAGATTAGAAATGGGCTGGATGTATGCAAAGCCGCAGTCACGAGGTAAGGGTTTTGGCCGAGCGTTAATTGAAGCAATGATTAGTCAACTTGAAGGTGAAAGTTGTTATACAACAGTACGTTCTGATAATGCTGTTATGCATCATATGCTAAACAGCCATGGTTTTAATCGAGTCGGAACTGAGTATTCTAGTAGTAGGGTTGGCCATAAAATAGTTCTCTATGTAAGGCCGAAGTAAATAAATTGAAGGAGAATATGGGGCAAGAAACAAAACCAGAAAATGTAAAGAATTTAGTAAATTACCAAGATGGATCAGTTGTAAGTAAAACTTTAATAGAGAAGGAAACTGGAACCATAACTTTATTTGCCTTTAGCAAGGGTCAGGGCTTAAGTGAGCACACTGCTCCTTTTGATGCTATGGTTCATGTTATTGATGGCAAAGCCGAAATCACAATTTCAGGTAAGTCGCACATTGTAGAATCCGGTCAGATGATTATTTTGCCGGTAGATGAATCTCACTCCTTAAAGGCTATAGAAAGCTTCAAAATGCTACTAATAATGATTCGTTCGTAGGTAAATAATATATTGATGAATGAATTAAAGTGGATAGATTATTTGAAGAAGAGGGCAGGTTCAGCTAAGGATTTACTGGTTGGTATTGGTGATGACTGTGCTGTAATTAAAATTGGAAGTCAAAAGCTCCTCTTAAAAAGTGATTTATTCATTGATCGGGTTCATTTTAATCGAAAAAAGATAAGTTTTGAAAATATCGGAAAGAGAGCAGTTGCAAGAGTCTTATCTGACTTTGCAGCTTGTGGTGGTGAGCCTAAGTTTATTGGAGTATCTCTAGGTGTACCAAGAGGTTTAGATAAAAGATATTTAAAACAGATATTAAAGGGAATTTTAAAATTATCTAAGGAATATAAGTTTTCATTAGTTGGCGGTGATACTTCAAACTCAGATCAACTGATCCTTGATGTTTGGGGAGTTGGTAGCTGCAAAAAACCTATTCTTCGCTCTGGGGCTAAGATAGGAGATTATATCTTTATAACTTCTAAGTTAGGAAAGAGGTCTTTTAATAAACCTTTTATTCCAAGGCTTAAAGAATCTCAATATTTAGTTAAAAACTTTAAAGTTAATTCGATGATAGATATTAGTGATAGTTTTATTCTTGATCTATATCGAGTATTGAGATTAAGCAAAAAAGGTGCTCTTTTAGATAAGAAGTGCATTCCCCTTACTAACGGGGATAAAGATCTCTATCGAGGTGAAGATTATGAGTTAATCTTTACTATTGATAAGAATGAAAGGAAAATAGATTCTTTAAGAAGCAGGTTTTGCTGTGTAGGTAGAGTAGTCTCTAAAGTTTCTGGTTACAAAATAAAAGACCATAATAAAGTATCCAAAGTTGAAGTTAAAGGATATACTCACTCGTAAGGATAAAGGATGAAGGATAAAGGTAAAAGTTTAAGATTTAAAATAAAGAGTAATTCAGCTAGCCAGACTATTGATTTCGGTAAGTTATTTTCTAAGGTCTTAGGAGGTGGAGATGTTGTTGTTTTGGAAGGAGCTTTAGGTGGAGGAAAAACCACTTTTACCAAAGGGGTTTTAACTGGCCTAGGTTATAAAAAAAGAGTATTAAGCCCTTCATTTACCTTGCTTAGACAATATGATCTAAAAAAGTTATCAGTATATCACCTTGATTTATATCGTTTAGAGTTTAGCGATATATTTGATTTAGGTATTGATGATTTTCTCTATTCAGAAGGAATAATAACTCTTATTGAATGGGGAAATAAGATGAAGCAAGAACTAGAAAAGTATATAAAGATAGAGTTTGTATTCTCCGGAGAGAGTATACGTAATGTAAAGTTCTCTGCCAAGGGGTATCCCGATAAGGTACTAGAGACAATAAAAAAAACCTATAAAAAATATGCCTAAAAGAGTAAGTTTTCTAGCAGTTGATGCCACTAGCGAGAATCTATCCCTATATATAAGGTATGGGAAGGATAAAGAGATTAATCTTAATCGCAGACTTAAGTTTGGAGCTTCTCAACTTATTAGTTATATTGATAAGAGTTTAAGAAGAGTGAAAATAGACTTATCTAGTATTGATGCTTTTGTAATTGGTTCCGGTCCAGGTTCATTCACTGGTTTGCGAATTTCTTTTAGCGTGATTAAAGCCTTTATGATTGTTAAGGCAAAACCAGTAATTGCAATTGGTTCATCTTACTCTTGTGCCTATCCCTTAAGAAATAAAGCCGAAAGAATAGCAGTTGTCTCTGATGCCAGGCGTAATTTAATTTATCTTAGTTGTTTTAAGACAAAAGGTAGTAATTTAACTAAAGAAGGGAAGGAAAAACTAATTACTTTAGAAGAGCTTGTTAAGATCGACAAGAAGTATCTTTTAGTTACTCATGATTCACACTTAAGAAATAAGGTCTTAGGCCTAAGTCCTAAGTTAAACTTCCATTCTAAAGATATTTTTCCTAAAGCAAAATATCTTATGCCTTTGGCAGAATTGTATTATAATAAGGATAAGTTTACAACCTTGGATAATCTTAAGCCACTGTATTTGCACTCTAAAACTTGTCAAGTAAGAAAGGGGACGAAATAGTATGACTAGACCGTTATGGATAGAGATTGATTTAAAAGCTTTGAGGGACAACTTAAAAGCTGTTAAAAAATACCTTGGTCCTAGAGTAAAGATAGTTGCTACTATAAAACAATCTGCATATGGCCATGGTTTGCTTCCAGTAGCCAGAGAATTAGGCCGGCAGGGGGTTGATTTTTTCGGGCTGGGTAGTATTGAAGAGGCGATTGCTTTAAGAGAGGACGGCTATGATGGTTCACTTCTTATTTTAAGTGCAGTTTTGGATAAATTCGTTAGTCATTTCATTCGTTACAATGTAACTCCGACAGTTGTTGATTTAGGCTTTGCCCGTAAGTTAGATAAAGCTGCTGCAAGAGCAAACAAAATTGTACCAATCCATGTAAAGATTGATACTGGTATGGGTAGGCTAGGTGTCCACTATAATGGAGCTAATAATTTTATTAAGAAGTTAAGTAATTTTAAGAACCTAGCTCTAGAAGGCATTTATACTCACTTTCCAGTCGCTGGTAGTGATAAAAAATTTACTAATAACCAAATTGGCGTTTTTAATAATTTTATTAAGCAATTAACTAAAGAGAAGATATCTTTTAAGTATTGCCACTGTGCTAATAGTATTGGTGTACTAAAATACCCTAATGCTCACTTTAATATGGTTAGGCCGGGTCTTATTCTTTATGGAATTAAACCAGTTGCTGGCCTTAGTTTTAATTTAAAGCCAGTTCTTTCATTAAAATCAAAAGTTATTTTTGTTAAGAAGATTAATAAAGGAATGAGTGTAAGCTATGGTCGTAATTATATCGCTAAAGGCAAAAGAAATATTGCTACTGTAGCTGTAGGCTATGCTGATGGTTATCCGTGGGCTTTATCTAATAAGAGCAAGGTAATTATTAAGGATAATCTTTTTAATCTGGCCGGCCGGGTCTGTATGGACCATATTATGGTTGATTTAGGTTTAAGAGATGACATCAAAACCGGAGTTGAAGTAATTTTACTTGGAAAGAGTAAAGCTGAAAAGATAAACGCTGAAAGCTTAGCTAAGACCGCGAGCACTATTCCCTATGAGATCGTTAGCCGCTTATCTCTGCAAATACCTCGGATATATAAAAATTCTTCAGAAGTTTAAAGAATTATCTGATTAAAAGAAGGCCGGTTATTCCTACAGTTAGGAAAAATGCTGGAGCTAAGCTTACGCTTAAAAAGGGTAAGATAACTCCTGATTTCCCAAGGGCAATGCTAAATGAGGAGAGGACATAGTAGATAAAACTAAAAATAAATCCTATTCCTAAGGAAGAGAGGGCTGCTTTTCTTTTTTTGATTTCTAAGGCTATCGGCAAGATACCAATAACAATAAAGAGATGGGTGAAGGGTTCAGCTATTTTTTGATAATAGTCAATGGTTAAATTTGTCAGAAGATTACTAGCTTTTACCTTTTCTAATCGGGCTATTTCTTTTTTCAAATGACTGAGAGAAGAAAATTGAGAGAAGATACTTCTTTTTAAGAGCAGCTCTTGAGGTTTTTCCTTTAGGCTGATTTTTTTAGTAAGCGAAGAGGTAGGAACATCGGATATATTTCCATCGGCATCAAGGCTATATTCGATAATATCTTTAGCAATCCAAAAACCATACTCATAAATAATCTTTTTACAGACCATTTTTTTCTCAAGTCTTCCGCTTTCCCCCTCTTTAAAGATTATAACATTTTCTAAAATACCTTTTTTAGGAAAAAATTTCTGAACAAAGAATATTCTGTTTCCAGAGGTAAAGGCAAGATTTCGTTCCTCACTGGTGGTGATTATACTTCTTTCTATGAATTGGGTTTTTATGTCATCGACCTTTTTTTGTGATTGCATAAGAGTCTTTTCTTGCACAAATAATGTTACTACTGAAAGAAATAAAGCAAAGAATATTATTGGAAAGGCAATTCGTATGATGCTTATCCCAGAGGCTCTAATGCTTATAATTTCGTTATTTTTGTTTAATTCTCCGAAAGTATAGAGCGTACTTATCAGTAGAGCTAGAGGGCTTACTCTTAAGAATATTAATGGCAGGGAGGCAGCATAATATTGAACCAAAATTAACAAAGAGGTTTTTGCTTTTAGGATATCTGAGAGGTTAGTAAATATGTCAGCAATAAAGTAGAGTCCGATGAATATTAAGAGGATAAACAAATACCCGAAGCTTACACTTTTTACTATATATCTATCTAGAATACGCATGTTTAAAGATAAGGTATCCGCCTATAGAAATGATTACTATATTTGGCAACCACATTCCCAGAGCCGGAGCAATATGGCGATATTCAAGTAAAGCTTCTCCAAAGATAAATAGTAAGTAATAAATCCCAGCAGTTAAAAAAGCAATACCGAAATTTATCGATTTTTCGCGATGTTTCACTACTAAAGAGATGCCAAAGCCAAGGATAATAAAAGCTAGGCATGAGAAGGAAAAGCTTATCCTTTTATGAAATTCGCCTTTTAATTTTGGGGAGTCGATTAGGGCAATTTTTTTCCGAAGTTCAGAGAGCCTCATATCTGAGGGTTTTTTGCTTATATGCAATTTTTCTTGTTTTTGGATAGGTATATCCATAAAGAATACCTTAAAATTAAGACGGTAAAGTTCCATTTTTTTCTTAGAGATGGTTTCATCTCTAAAACCCTCTTCTAACTTTATTTTTAGTATGTCTCCTTCGACAATGAATTCACCATTTTTAGCAAAGGTTATTTTAGTGGTTTGCTGTTTGTCATCAATTTCATAGATAAAGATATTTTTTAGCTTATTGCCGTTCTTATCGGCAACATAAAGAATGTAATTTTCAAAGTGTTCTAGAAATACTCCCGGTTCAATAAGAGCTGAAATATTTTTAGAATAGATGTTCTTTATTTCGCTTCTGTAGCGATAGTGGAAATCAGGGATTATTCGGTCATTGAGGATAAAGAGAAAGAGCGAGAAGATAAACCCTAGAATTAAGAAGATATTCAAAATTTTAAATAGAGAAATCCCAGCTACTCGAATAGCCACGATCTCATTATCAGCGATTAACCTTCCCATAACTAATAAGACGCCCATTAGAAAAGCAAGGGGAATAGTAAAACCTAAGAGATAAGGGACGAAAAAGGAGAGTATTTTTATGGCGTCAAGAATGTTGATCCCTTTTCTTACGACCATATCAGATACTTTCATTAAATTGCCCATAAGCATTACCATGCTTAGGATAAGAAATGAAAATATAAATACTGACAGAAAATCTTTGATGATATAATTTCTTAAAATTTTCATTTTTTGATTAGGTTTTCGATAAAGTTATTACTGTTATATTTTTTGCTCCCTTTTCTCCCAAAGCCTTGGAGCAGGCACTGACTGTTGAGCCAGTAGTAAAGATATCATCTACCAGAATAATGTTTTTATTTTTCAAGTTTTCTTTTATTACAAATATCCCTTCGACATTCTTTTCCCTCTGATTCTTCGGCAGTTTAGTCTGGGAAGGTCGGATATTTGTATTGCCTATTATATCATCCCTAAAAGGGATTTTAAAATGATTTGATAACAATTTTGAAAGAAGTCCGGCTTGATTATAGCCCCTTATTTTTAGCTTATCTTTGTGCAGGGGCACTGGGATAATAAGCTGATATCTGTTGGAATTAAAGCCGGTTTTCTCTAAGTGCTTTACTATTAACGAAGAAAGAAAACCAGCAAGATAGTCACAATTCTTATATTTAAAGAGGTGTATTAAATTTGTCATAGGCCCGGTATAGACAGTAGCACTAATAAGCTTTTGATATGGGTAAACCTTTTTTGAGCATTCTTGGCAGAGATCATATGAGCTGAGGCTTAAAGGCTTTAAGCAATAGCGACAGCGTGGGGAAGAAAAAAAGACTATTTTTTCTTCGCACTTCTCACAAAGATAGCCTTGTGAGATTTTTTTCTCACAGCAGAGGCAGAGGTAAGGGAAGAGGAGATTCTTTATTGCTTTGAGATAATTAATAAACATAGGGAGGCATTGTAAAACTTATTTTTTTCCTTGTAAAGACCTATTTCTCAAAATCCTGCCTTGACTGCTCTTGGCGGAAGGGTTAGAATATTTTTGGTAGGTATTTAGAAAATAAAATTCAGAATAGCTAAAAATAATGATAATCTTTACTCTTATTCTTAGTATATTGTATTGGTTCATTTGGGCTGGAGTGGAGGCTTTTGTTCTTGAGGAATCAAGTTTTATCCAAGCCGCTTTTAATCCTACAATCCATATTCTTTGGTCGCGCCTGCCAGCAGTTTTTTTTCTAATCGCTGTGGGTGTTTATTTTCAGCTTGTTAATCGTAAACAAAGAGAACTCGAAGAAGAGTTAAATACCAGCTACGATTTAATTCCTTCCCTTTTAAATAAAATCGGATCACTAGTAATAGCCTTTGATTCTGCCGGAAAGATTGTGCGCTTTAACAGTGCTTGCGAACGAATAACTGGCTATACCTTTGATGAGATTAGAGATAAGTATTTTTGGCGAGTGTTTTTAACAGAAGAGGACGCTAACAAGGTTAAGGATGATTTATTTGACTTAAAACGTGGTGAATTTCCTTCGGATTATGAGGATCGTTGGATATGTAAAGATGGTAGTAAGAGGTTAATAAAATGGTCTAATACTGTTGTTTTTGAAAAGAAAGGTTTTGCCAAATATGTTATTAGCGTTGGTGTAGATATAACTGCCCACCAACAGGCTGAGGAGGTATTGAAAAAGACCGAAGAAGGGTATAAGAGTATAATTGATAATATTAATATTGGAGTATCCTTGGTATCTCCAAACCGAGAAGTTCTCTACATGAATAGGCAAATGAAACGGTGGTTTTCAGGTAAAAACTTTTCCGAAGGTTCGATTTGTCATAACATTCGCGGCAGTTCTTCCAAAGAGCCTTGCTTAGTTTGCCCAACTTGTAAAGCTCTAAGCAGTAAAAAGACTCAGGAAGATTTGATAAAAACATCGATCAAGGGAGTGCTGGCAGTTTATAAGGTAGTTTCATTCCCGGTAGAGAATAAAGATGATGAGATCATAGCTGTAATCGAGACTTTTGAGGATTTTAGCAGAGTTGATAAACAAGAGCAGGAAGTTCGGCATAGCTATCTTGCCCAGGCAGCAATAAACTCTCTTTTGCGTTTTTCTCTGGAAAATATTTCTTTAGATGGATTCTTAAAGTGTGCTCTTAATATTATTCTTTCATCACCATCATTTTCTTCTCCAGGTATGGGGGCAATATTCCTTGTAGGTTCAGAACCTCAGGTATTATCATTGAAGGTTCAAAGCAGTCTTCCCACAGTCTTACAGAAGGAGTATCGACGAATTCCTTTTGGCAAAGGTGTTTGCGGCCGGACAGCAGCTTTAGGTGATTTTCAATTTGATGATGGCTTTAAAGAAGACCCAGCTGCTAAACGTAGAGGCATAGAACCTCAGGCACATTACTGTAGTCCTATTATATATTCTGGGAATATAGTCGGGGTAATTGATGTATTAATGGAAAGAGGGCATAAGCAAGGTAAAAGAGAAGAAGATTTTCTAAATACAATTGCAACTACTTTAGCTGGGGTTATTCAGCGTAAAAGAGATGAGCAGCACTTAAGTCAGGTAAATGAATGTTTGCTGAATTTAGGGGCTCACTCTATAGATAATATCCAACGCTTAGTGGCTCTTTGCGGCAATATTTTAGGGTCAAACTCAGCTTTTTACCATCGGATTAACCCCAAAGGGGATACTTATCACTCTATAGGCCGGCATAATCCACCTTCAGAGTATATAATTGAGGGAAAGTATTCCGGTAGTCTTTGTGCTGAGGTTATAAAGGAGAAGAAAGATAGTTCTTTAATTGTATATAACTTGTCACGCTCTCCTTTTGTCGGTAAAGATCCTTTCTGCTCGCTCTATCGATTTCGTACTTTTATCGGTAAAGCAGTTAAATGCCGTGGTCAGCATGTAGGTGTTTTGTGCGGAGTTTATAAGAGTGAACCTGTGCTTGGCGGAGAGGATAAGAAATTTTTAGGAATTATTGCTTCAGCTATAGGAGTAGAAGAAGAGCGCATAAAAGCTAATGAAGAATTAAGCCAGGCTTCGGCAAAACTGAAGGAAGCTCAATATGGTTTGGTTCAGTCTGAAAAACTTGCAGCTTTAGGAAGATTCTCTTCAGGTATTGCTCATGAGGTAAAAAATCCTTTAGGAATTATTCTCGGAGGTACTGAGTATCTAGAGAGAAAGCTTCAAACCGAGGATAAAGACGTTAAGACTGCTCTTAAGAAGATAAAAGAATCTACTTTGCGCGCCGATACTATTGTTCGTAATTTAGTAAAGTTTGCTATGCCTTCGGAAATTAAAACCGAGAAGGTAACTCCGCAAGAGTTAATCAATGATACCATTTCCTTACTTAAATATCGAAGCTCTCTAGTCAATGTAGAGATTACTACTGAGTTTAGCAAAGAAAATATCCATGTCGATATCGACAAGAATCAAATGCAGCAGGTTTTATTCAATATATTTGTGAACGCTATTGACGCTATGTCTAAGGGTGGCGACATAAAGGTCAAAACTTATTATGCTTCCGGAGAGGAGTTTTCTCGAGGCGAAGATGTTTGTGTAATCGAGGTAGCTGATACCGGAGAGGGCATAACTAAAGAGAACCTTCCTAGACTCTTTGAACCATTTTTTACTACCAAGCGAGATAAAAAAGGCACTGGTTTAGGGCTGGCAATGTCTAAGACAATTGTTGAGAATAATCATGGCTCTTTACTTGTTAATAGTGAGATTGGTAAAGGTACAACACTTAGGGTTGTTTTGCCTCTTACCTAGGATGAAAACCCTTCCCTTGACATAGTTGTAGCCGGTGGTATTATCAAAAGGAAAGGAGAGATATGAAGAAAAGAAAGATATTAATTATTGATGATGAAGAAGATTTGACCTTTTTTGTAAAGGCTAATTTGGAATTAGTCGGAGATTATGAGGTCATTACAGCTACTAACGGTAAAGAAGGGGTAGCGATTGCTGCTTCTAGCGATGTAGATATTATTCTCCTTGATATCATGATGCCGAAGATGGATGGGTTTGAGGTCTTAGACAAGATAAAAAAAACCAAAAAAATTTTATCTATTCCAGTGATAATGCTTACTGCTAAGGGCGATATAGAGTCAAAGATAAAAGCTGCCGGCTTATATGATGAAGACTATATCGTAAAGCCGGTCCAAATAGAAATCTTAAAAGCTAAGATAGAAGAAGCATTGAAGAGAAGAGGGCTAGAGTAAAGAAAAGAAGAAATTATATGGATGAGAAGAGAGGATTTATGAGGTTTCAAGTTTCTTTTCCCTTAAAGTTCCTTCAAGAGAAGCTTCCTTTAGCAGTTAAGGGAGTGGTTAAGGATATAAGCATGAAGGGGTTAAAGGTTGTTGTGGATAGCGCTCTGCAATTTTTGTCTGAAGATCTAAATAACTTTAATCTTACCTTGTCTAACGATAAAGTGTTAGAGCTTTCTGGCCAAGTAGTATGGCAAAAAGATTATCCTAACCGAAGAGAAATAGGGATTCAGTTTGCAGGTATTCCCGACGACCATAAAGAAGACATCTGCAATTATATTTTTAAATATCATCGTCAAGAGCTAACTCAGAAATGGTGGCAGATGTAGCTCCCTCCTAAAATTCATGCGCTATCTTTTTTCTTGGTACACCACTTGTATTTATTCTTTTCTTATTATTGTTTTTGCCTCACTTCCGATTAGGTTTCCACCACAATTATTATTTTCTTTTCAAGACAAGATAGCTCACGCTTTAATCTATTTCTTTCTGGCTTTTTTAGCTGTAAATACATTTCGGTACAAAAGAATAGATAGACCTAAGATTTATAGCTTTTTTTATGCTTTTTCTCTGGGTTTGTTTGCAGAGATAGTACAGTATTTTTTACCCTACCGTAGTTTTGAACTCTGGGATATTTTGGCAAATTTTTTAGGAAGTCTTTTGGGAGTTTTCCTAATAATTGAAAAACCGGTTACAAATAAAAGATGAGAGAGCCATTTAAAATTGTATTTGATGACGGTTATCTAATCGTGGTTAATAAGATAGCTAAGGTTTTAATCCAGGCCTCTAAAAAGGATGCCAAGCATACTCTAACCTCGCTTCTTGGGCGTGAAAGGGGCTATAAGGTTTTTCCTTGCCATCGTCTAGACCGAGAGACTACTGGTTTGGTAATTTATGCTAAAAGTTCAGAGGTGCAGGGAAAAATTGCTGATCAGTTTAGGCGACGAGAAGTTAAGAAAAAGTATATTGCTTTTGTTAAAGGGAACCTTAAAAAAAGAAAGGGAGTTTGGCAAGGGGAGATCATTGACCGGGAAGGTAAGATTTTTGCTGAGAAGAGTAAGCGGGCAAAGACTTTTTATAGAGTGCTAAAAGATTTCTCAGGTTGGAGTGTCTTAGAACTATCTCCGATAACTGGACGGACTAACCAGTTAAGAATACAATTAGCAAAAATTAATCATCCGATATTAGGAGAAGATAAGTATGCTTTTCGTCGTGATTTTAAGGTTAAGTTTAAACGTCTAGGCTTGCATGCTTTTTATTTAGATTTTATCCATCCGGTAAGCCGTCAAAAAATTACTTTAGAGATAGATTTAGCTTTAGATATGAGTGAGTTTTTAAATTTTTCAAAAAAGATGGTATAATCTAGATAAGGAGAACCAGGATGAAGAAAAAAATATACTACCATGATACTGACGCTGGTGGTGTAGTCTACTATGCTAACTATCTTAAGTATCTTGAAGAAGCTAGAACGGAATTACTTAGGGAAGAAGGCGTAGATATTAGTGAATTAGCAGGTAAGGGAATTCTATTTGCAGTCAGGAGAACTGAGATTAATTATAAGTCTCCGGCCCGCTACGCTGACACCTTAACTATTATAGCTTCGATAAGCAAGATAAAAAATGCAAGCTTAGAGTTTACTCAGAGCATAAAAAGAGGAGATCAAACTTTGGTTGAAGCAAAGACTCAATTAGTTTGCATTGATAGTAATTTCATGCTACAAGTTATTCCTGATGAGGTAAGTCAATGTCTAAAGAAAAAATAGCTTATAAGCTCTTTAACAAGAGCAAGAATTGCTTAATTGCTTCAAAAGCTCTGGTAGCTGATAATTTCTTTTTACGTCTTAAAGGGCTTATGTTTAGAAAGAGCATGAATGAAGAAGAAGCACTTATTTTTTATCATACCCCTTCTATCCATACTTTTTTTATGCGTTTCCCCATAGAAGTGGTATTTTTGAACCAAAAAATGCAAGTAGTAGAGATCCACGAGGAGTTGGGGCCAAGAAGGGTAGTTTTTTCTACTGTCGCTTCTATAGCTGTGGAACTTTCTGCTCGCAAGACCTCCGCTGATACTTTGGAAATTGGCGATCTTTTGGAATTAACTCCCTAAGGTACTCTCGCCCAGATAAATAAAGGCCTAAATCTAAATTGTGTTGACTGAAAGCTGATTTTAGTTTAAGATAATCTTACATTTTAGCGGCTATTTTAGGTATATATTATATAAGAGAGATTATGGACAAAAAAGTAAAAGTAGCGGTATTAGGGGCTACTGGGTTTACTGGAGAGAAATTAGTAGAAATTTTGCTTGGGCATCCCCAAGTAGAAATTACTTATTTGGCTTCGCGAACACCTAAGGCTGTTGCTTACAAGACATTGTTTCCTAATTTTGTTGGTAAGACCGAAGCTACCTGTGAGCCTCTTGATATTAATAAGGCCTTGGCTGAGAGTGATTTTTTCTTTCTCTCTTTGCCCCATACAGTTTCCATGGAGTTTGTTCCGGCTTTGCTTATGGCTGGTAAAAAAGTAGTCGATCTTTCTGCAGATTACCGACTTAAAGACGCTGCCTTATACCAACAGTATTATAATACTGCTCATAAGGATCAGGAGAATCTAAAGAAAGGAGTCTATGGATTAGCTGAAATTTACAAAGATGAGATTTCTAATAGCAACTTGATAGCTAATCCTGGTTGTTATCCTACTTCAATTATTTTAGCGCTTTTTCCCTTGTTTAAGGAGGGAGTGGTAGAGGGTAAGATTATTGTAGATTCTAAGTCAGCAATTAGTGGAGCTGGTCGCAAGACTGCTTTGAAATATCAAGATATGGATATTCCTAATAATTTTTGGGCTTATAAGCCTTTTATCCATCAGCATACACCGGAAATATTAAGCGTGCTAAAGATAGCAAGTGAAGAAAATATTGATCTTTCTTTTATTCCCCATGTTGCTGGGATGAAAGCCGGAATATATTCTACAATCTACCTTAACTTTAACAAGAAAGTTAGTGAGGGAGATGTTAGGAATATTTATCAGAAATACTATAAAAACTCTCCCTTTGTACGAATAAAGGAAGATTTACCTAAGCTAGGAGATGTAGTGGATACAAATTTCTGTGATATTGGATTTGCTTTGAATTCATCAGGTAAAGAGGCAGTTGTGGCTTCTTGCATTGATAACCTAATCAAGGGTGCAGCTGGTTTAGCAGTACAGAATATGAATATAATGTTAGGTTGGGATGAAACTATAGGATTAAAATAATGTTACCAAAAGGATTTTTACTTTCAGGAATACATTGTGGAATAAAGAGGAAAAGGTTGGATTTAGGTTTAATCTATGCTCAAGAGCCCTGCAAGGTTATTGGACTATTTACTGCTAACGTTAATCCTGCATATTCGGTTACTTTTTGCAAGAAGAATATAAACAACCCGATAAAGGCAATTTTGGTAAATAGTGGTAATGCTAATTGTTATTCTCACAAAGGTGGTCTAAAGGATACTGAGAGCATTGCTTCAAAGTTAGCAAAAAGTTTGGGAGTAAAGACCGCTAATATACTTTTTGCATCTACAGGTATTATTGGCAAAAAAATACCTAAATACAAAATTGTGAAAGGCTTTGGGGAGTTGATAAAAAAGTTAGGTAAAAGTGCTGGTAACTTTTCTCAAAGTATTCTTACTACTGATACTTTTGCGAAAATAGCTAAAGCTAAGGTTGCTGGAGCTACCATATTAGGTTTTGCTAAAGGAGCAGGCATGATTTGTCCTAATATGGCTACGATGTTAGGTTTTATTATTACCGATGTTGATATGAATGAAGCCTTATTAAAGAAAATAGTTAAAGAAGCAGTAGCCTCAAGCTTTAACTCTATAAGCGTAGATGGTTGTATGAGTACTAATGATACAGTATTCGTTGCAACAAGCGCAAAAGTTCCTTTAAAGAACAAGAGTCAAATAAAAGCATTTAGCCAGAGACTAAAAGAAGTTTGCCTAACTTTAGCTAAGATGATTGTTAAAGATGGTGAAGGAGCAAGCAAATTTGTTGAGATAGAGATAAACAACGCTAAAAGCAGCGCTGAAGCTAGGAAAGCTGGCATGTCTTTAGCAAATTCTCCGCTCTTTAAGTCTGCCCTCTATGGAGCTAATGCTAATTGGGGTAGGGTTATCTCAAGCTTAGGCCAGGTTGGCATTAAGGTTGGGGAAAATATCTCTATTAAATCTACATCTTTGAAGAAAAAAGAAGTAAAGATAATTGTGGACTTAAAGAGGGGTAAAGCAAAAGGCGTGGTATATACCTGTGACTTAACCCCGGAATACGTCAAAATTAATGCTGGTTACAGCTAAGTCCTGACTTTGTCAGGGCAATTCGCACTTGTCACTTATGTTCATTTTATTCCATAAGTGACGTGCTCATTGGAGGAAAAATGGTACAGGAAGCTATAA
>Ga0208769_1000266_pt1 | contig 27070 bp, 37 predicted proteins | sample AntAceMetag02UKC_FD_184768 | JGI IMG/M metagenome (GOLD analysis project Ga0208769, IMG submission 184768) | Saline lake microbial communities from Ace Lake, Antarctica- Antarctic Ace Lake Metagenome 02UKC (SPAdes) (version 2) | ecosystem: Environmental > Aquatic > Non-marine Saline and Alkaline...
TACGGTGGTCGTCGGATATGTAATCCCTGCTACTGCTGTGGCTGTGGTAGGATCAACGGCGATATTGTTCATCGTCAGATCCCACGCCGCCATCAAAGTGGGATACCCCGCATTCGGTGTCATCCACAGGCACGCGTACATCTTAGCGGAGGGGGAATCTGCCAACGCGGTTTTCAATGCTGATGTGGTCAAGTCCACACGCCAGCAGATATACCCTCCTGTCACTGCCAGTTTGTCCCAGTCACCAGCAGTATTGAAGTTGGCATTCTCAGTAAGAACCAAATCTGTATGGTCTGCGGTGTAGACGTTGTCTATGCCGAATAGCCACGTTGCCCCTGTTGGCGGTGTAAAGTAAGTGGTCGCGTCTGCCATCATCAAATTGCAACGGAACAGCACTTGCGACCCCCTGTGCAGTATCATCGGGGTAGCAGTATAGAAAGTTTCGTTCTTGTATTCCCTTAACTGCACTCCCTCGGTGTCCACATAAATCTCTTTAGTTACCCTGTCGCTCATATAGTCACCACCCCTCGATTATCATCGGTATTTTATTAATTGTTTTCATTCATCATCCCCGCTGGGCAATTAATAACAAATCACTCATACGTTCCGTTGGTTAATTCATACGCAAGTAAAAATCCTGCTCCGGTAACTGCAAACCCCTTGCTTCCACTACAAGATTCCCAATAGTAATCATAACCACCGATATTAACATACCCATCTGTACACACAGTATCACACCAATTTACGCCGTCGCCACCAAGTATGCCATTAACATTTCCTATAGTATCTGATAATAATATCCCATCTTCATCAGGCGTATATTCACCGATAAAATTAAATCCTTCATCGAGACCACTTGAATATGCTTCAAATACACCATTTGCTGCTACAAACACCACAAGTTGGGCACTGTGTAAATTAATTAATTGTTCCTCTGTAAGAGCAATGGTATATCTACCTTCACCGGCTTCTACACCCCCTGACCTTACACCACCCCAAGATGACGTCCTATGACAGTTCAAGCTGGTATTTGCCCCTACACAGGGTCCACCTAACCCTTGCGGCCAGCTACTCACAACCCCCGCATCAACATTGGCCTTAACAAAATCAACCATATTTGAAGCTGGAAACCACGTCTCCGTACCATAATGAAATATCTTTCCAGAAGACACAGAAACACATGAAGCAGAAGTAAACTTATAAATAAATCTTTTCGTAGGTGGACCTGGCGGTGGCGGAGGAGGAATAGGTTCATCACTTATTTCAAATCCTTGGTGTAGTTCCAAAAATGAGTGCACTGCTATATAGTCACCATCTTGACATAATCCATAAGCAGTTCCAACAACTCCCTCCGACACCTTGTACTTACGAGTAAAACCATTTGCATTTAATCCCGCCGCCACCCTCCATGTAGCCAACGTATAATAGTTAGTTGACCCACCTTCGTTAAATGGTTTATCAGGATCAACAAAGTTTATGCAATTTGCCTCCAGCCATTCTTGCCATCCGCGCCACATACTCCATTTCTGCCACGCGTCTCCATCTACAAACATGCTCACAACTTCCTGGCCTAACAACAACTTCCAGTCATTGAAGGCAGTCTGAATCTCATTGTAAAGTTTTATAGCACATAACTTTGTTGTAAATGGATTGGAATATGCAATACTCATTATTAGTCTCACTAAATGTTGGTCATTCTGCCATAATCCATAACAGCATTACCTGCTTCGTCTATCTGCAAAAACTTGAATTTATTAGTACCCATATCTAATGCCGTCCACGCGTCCTCCAAAGGAACCCATATCGGCACGGACACGGCGTCGCCAGCATCTGGAAGTATTCGTTTTGCAATCCACTTCCCTGTGTCATGATCCCACACCAAATGTTGATTGTCTTGTGTTCCATCTGGAACTATCTCACCAGCCTCCCATATCTCTTCGGAAACATTCCAAACAATGTGTGGAGTTTCCTCTACACCAGGAGGAACTACAACCCCAATTACCCACTCCCCAGCATCATTATCCCACACAAGATGAGGATTATCTGTTGTTCCAACAGGAAGTTCGTCCCCACTCCCATCTCTCTCAATATCCAGGAATCTATATATTTTTGTTTGGTCGGGATCAATAGTCATAACCGGAGGGTCTGCACTATTGTTAGCCGCCACAAAAGTGTACAAGTGATAGGATGCCCAATAAGTCAATCCGGAGGCTCCCATATCAATTACATCTACAAAACACCCATCACGAAGCGGCAACGGATCTCCAAGTCCTGTAGGTAGCACCCTGCAATGTGCCCAGACGCTTGTAGTCCCACTTATTAAAACATTCGTATCAAATGTTTGATAATACCCTCCAGTGACATCATCTTTCCTAAAGTCTACTCGTCCAGAATAGATCGTTACCTCCGCAGGATTATCACCATCAGGGTTTATCTTAAAACCAAAAGATGCCTTGTCCCAAGGAAATGTATCTGCAGTTGACGGTCTAACCCCCAGCATAAAAACTGGAGGCCCTTTACTGATGGTCATGTTCTGGTCAACTGTCATCCCGGCCAGCATGTTGACGTAGTCCACCATGCGGTTGAAGTTTGACAGGTCCAACGCCTTGTCCGATATGCTTGCTCTACGGATTAAACTCATGTGGCCTCCACACCGCTCAACAGCAGTCCAAGATTGGCCTCTTCATAAAGAGCCTTGCTATTTACACTGTCCACAGGTTTCTTAAATATGTTTGTCTTCTCATCAAGTATATAATTCCACCCAACGTAAGATGTCCCTTGTACTTGTGCTTTGACAGCAAAACTAAATCCGACTCTCCACCGTTTCTTTCCTTCATTGTTCCGGTATTCCTCAAACTCAGCTCCGTTGAATAGTATCAATCCGACGGCAAATTTCTGACCCCCAAGCGACAGTACCTTGCTGTTTATCTTCCCACTGTATTGTGCCCACTTATTGAGTTCAAGGGCGGCAAGACGTTTTGTAACCCTGAACGAACCTGTTATTATTTTCCTGAACAGTTGCTGGTCACATTTATCACTCGTACCAGTCCACACAAACAACGACCCAGATTTTGAGCCGTCTATATTGATTGCCTCTCCGGATAGTCCACCAGAAATAGGGAGGTTGTCCGGGTCTGTGGAAGCTTCACCATCAGCCTCAACAGCACCGGGAGAGTTGCCATAAGCAATGGCGTAAAGATTCTTGTCCGGGTGTCCGCCCATCTTTGTGTTCTTGACCGTCAAGACCACCACGGTCTTCAAGGCATCATTGCTGGCATCCAGCACATCACCAACTTCCGGCAATGAGTCTGTGCCGGTTGAATCGCCATCATGAAACAAGCGGGAGCAGGTAATGCCCGATGCGGCACGAACCAACTCATACCCGCTTGTCAGCTCTTTGTAAGTTCCTTCTAAAGCCATGATTAATACCCTTGAAAGAAAATCCCACTCGTCGCGGGTTGTGTCTTTCCAATGAACGCTCCAATGGTGTCCGCCATCGTCTTCGTGTTCCTTGCTGTTTCCTTAGCGGCTTTTTCCGCACCCTTCTTACCCGCATCCTTGGTCGCACCCTCCTGAAGTTTCTTCCACTGGTCTGCCATGGAGATCACTGAGAAGCTGGCTGCTTTTTTCGCGGTAGCAGTGCCAGCCCCTGCTGTTCCTGCGTCAGCAGTCGTCTTCTTCTTTACACCATCGCCAGCAACGGCTGCGGGTATAGCGGCTGCGGCAGTCGCTGCCTTCTGGTATTCTTTTTGAATGTCCTCGGCTGTCACCTTTCTCTTCTCATCAATCTCTCTCAGCCTGTCCCACATTCCTACCATTGCTGTCATGGGAGGAAGGGAGATTTTTTCCAGTTTCAACCCTGAAAGCAGCCCTTTCATTTCCGGCATAACAAACTTCTCGTTTGGGTGGGTGATGCTGTGCCAGATAGCTTTGAAAATCTCCCATACGTTATCTTTCAAATTGGTGAATAAAGTTTGGATAGTCCTGACCAGATTCGTAAAGAGATCAATGCCGGTATTGATTTGCCATTTCCAGAGGTCTACGAATTGGACGGCAACTGCTTTTGTGACTGCCCCTATCTTCTTGAAAACAGAACTAAAGTCACTCCAGAATAACTTCAGCATCATGATATAGTAATTGAAATCAATCTCAGCCCAACTGTCCGCCCACTTTTTCATAAGGGTAACTGCCTTTGCAATATAAGGAGCGAGCACCTTTCCTATCTTGATACCCAGCACGATCACCGAGGCTTGCAGTTTTTCCAGTTGCACCTTCAATGCTTTCGATTGCTCTGCGAAAGCTGCCTGAGTCGCACCTGCACGCTCGGTCTTGTCAGCAATGAGTTTTAAATCTTCCGCGAAAGCCGCACCAGCATTACGAGTTAAACTTGCACCTGCCTTGAACGCTCTCATCTCAAGACCAAGCCCTATCAACTTCTCCGCTTCGCCACCTGTCTGTCGTTGCAGGAATGCCATAGCCCCGGCCAATCCCTCTGTTTCCAACAATGCAGCACCACTTGATATGCCTTCTGACTCCAACGCCGCCTTCATCTTCGGTCCGCTTTGGATGAATGTCATCATGATCCGATTCAAGGCCGTCGTGGCTTCAGCAGATTGAATACCACCTTTGGTCATCGTCGCTATCGCGGCACCTACTTGGGCAAATGGGATTTTCGCAGCGGCAGCAGTCGAGACAACCTGACCAAGACCGCTGGAAAGTTCTGGGAATGTGACAACACCTCTATCTACCGTCTTGAAAAGAATATCGGAAACGTCCCCGGCCTCTTTCGCCGACATGCCGTAAGCATTCAAAACACCGGTGATTGCTTTCGCTGCGGTAGCCGTATCACTTATTCCTGCTCGTCCTGCAACGGTAGCCTTCGTGAGAACCTCCATAGCTTCAGCTCCTGCAAACCCGGAACTGTTGAGATCGTAAAGGGCACTGGCCAGTTCAGTCGGGGGTTTTCCCATCTCCTTGGCGAGGTCAAGAACTTGATTGCTTGTAGCCTCGAGCTGCGCTTCGGATTGCTTGGCAATCGAGTTCACGTTCCGCATTTCAGCTTCAAAGCTGACGAACGCCTTCACTGACAATGCGGCACCAGCGGCCAACGCTACACCAAGGGCGATACCAGCACGTTTGCCAATACGAGCAAGGGTCGCCCCAATAGCCAGAAAGCGTTTCTGGACTCGCCCCATGGCAGAGTAGAACTTGCTCGTGCGAGCACCTATCTCAACGTAAGCTTCTCCTACTTTAGTTGCCACGTTTCACTTCCTCCCACACTTTGTTTAGAGGGAATTTTATTTTCTCAGATTCAGACTTACCAAGTCTTTTCTTCAATCGCTGTATCGCCTTTGCAAACATATTCGTATCATCTCCACCGGGCATGCTTTGTTTTTGAGATTGCGATTGTTTTCCTCCCCCGAGTGCTCCCGTAAGCATACCTGAAGCCTCCTGCTTTGCCAAATGATCATGAGCGAACGCCTGATAAAACTCGAACTGAAGGGACGTCAGACGCTTTACTATTTCAGGACCCCACCCATACACCGCTCCAAATACTGCAAACTCATGACCCCAGTCAATCTCTACAATTACGGGTTCGTCCTCACCCCCTTCGGAGTCGGTCTTTTTTTTCTGTCACCTGTCAGGTAAGCCATCCATTCAGCAGCACCTTCCGGGTCTGCCATAACAAGTTGCATGACTTCCTTGTCAGTAACGGAAGGATCGTCTCGCAACACATTGTGAAGAAGCATGGATGTTCCTTCAGCAGATGCCAAGGACGCTTGTGCCTGCCTTTGCAAATCCAAACCCTTCGGGATGGACTGCATGGACTCATACAGGAACTTGACCTTGTCGTCTCCCTCGAGGCCGAACGTCTTGACCGCCTGATTAATAGTGGCGATCTCCTTCGACACGATCTTGGCTTCCATCTCACCAAAGATCACGTTGAGTTCCGGACGCCGAGCAGATAACTTTTTACCCGCTATCACAATCTCAATCGGATTGTCGGCAGCTTCATTAAAGTCCGCCATATCATCCTCCTGTTACTAAGCTACCGTAACTTCTCCTGTGAAGGTAAAGTCTGCCGAATAGGACAGAACATCGCCCACGGCATTGGTCGGAGTCACAGTACCGAAGATAGCTGCGCCAGAAATGGCGACCCCTCCGGCAGAGTTTCCCAACGCAAGTGCGGCTGCTGATCCTGTAGATGGTACTGTTCCCTTGCCTGAAAGAGAACCTGTACCACCTTTCAACCCCGGGATAGACTCTTCCCAACCATCACCGTCGAAACTGGTAGCCTCGAGCACGGCTTCTGTTAATGTAACTGACCACTCGGTTATCTCAGACGCGCTTCCAGCCCCTGTCACAGTTCCTGTTTTGCCTGATATAGCTGCTGTTGCCATAAGACATTCTCCTTTCTATTACAACTCTGTCGTTCTCGTGATTGAGATCGTGAGCTGATTGACAATTCCTACCCCTTTAATTGACACGCCTCTTACTGTTGTGGAAACCCGCACAGTGAGGTCCTTCTTTACCTCTACCAGCAGAGCGTTTAATTCCTCGACTTTTGTTTTGATCTTCGCAGCAACGTTCTCCGCTGGGACTACCTTTGACGGCGTTTTTACTTCTGTCTCCATTCCTTGTCTCCTTTCAATTTACGTTACATCGCTTCTTTATGGGCAAGAGTCTTCCACGGATAGATGTATATGTTCGTGGTCGCGTCCGTGAGTTTTACTTGCACGTTTATTGTGCCGGTAATGTTTGTCGGCACGGTTATCGAAGCACTCCAGTTTGTGTTACCACTACCTGCAGTACCATCATACTCCACATTTGTGACTGTAGAGCCTATATTGAGCGTGATGGTTACGGTATCCAATCCCTGCGTAACTATCCCAGCCGTGTCCGACAAACAAACGCAGTTCGTAAAAATCAAGGTCGATCCTTCGTAAAATGCCTCACTTGAGATAGCCGAAACCGCTTCCCCACGAACGCTCCTGATAGTTACGCTTGCAGGCTCGACAGTATCTCCTGCCCTGACTGGCCACACAAACAATAACCCAACCGCTGCTAATACTAACAATCGTTTCATCATGCTACTACCCTCCTTTTTATCCTGTATTTTGAATTACGTATCTTATCTCCACGATGTATTGCCAACCTCCATCCGGGTCTGGTAGCAACCGCTCCCCTACTTTGTCTGCCCGGATTATTGTATATCCAGAGACAGTCAATAACTGATCAGCATACAGCGTGACTAATTTTCCTCCTATCGTTTCTGCAACCAAAGCACTGTCAGCATCATCCCAGATTGAAAATTGAATAAGTGGCATATCGTAATCAGAAACAAAAGACCAATCCGAACCGGTCGTAATAAAACTGTATGTAATGTATGGTGTATCAGTTCCTGACGGAGCCTTGTCTGGGAAAAGACCATCCGTAGACGCCTTCACCCCTCCCGCCACGGCATCGACATTGTACTTGCTGTAAATTGCTGTTGCAAGTTCTTTTATCATACCATCGGTCTCTCAATAAGCCTACTCAAAGTTTGTCTGTTCCTGTCGATCGCCGGACGAAGGTAGGGTCGCTTGGTCATTCTCTTAGTCCCAAACTCAAGATACATCGGGTATCCCTTAATGATACTCCCGACTTTGCGTGTTAATCTTTCTACTCCCTTACTCCATCTAATACTCTTTTTCAAATCACCGGTCTGAACTGTTGGTATCTCTCCTGGTTGTGATGGTGCACCGCCACGACCTGGAAACGCCAACTGAATATCCGCTTGCAAGAACTCTGCGGCAGTGTCCATGTTCCGATCCATGTGATTCTCAAACTTCTTTGTGAACCTCTTCGGATACCATTTAACAATTGATGCCATAATTACTCCACCAAAGACATATCCACCTGCAAGAATTCTCCATCCGCATCCACGTCATTGACATAATTCGCTTTGTAAGTATCAGAACCGATTACCACTCTGTCTTTCTCTACTACATCCACACCTGCCTCGCAATACATGCGATGGGTGCTTACAACGCCCTCTCGCCCAAGTACACCCCGTTCTGCCGCCGACAAGAGCCTGAACCGGCAGGCGTTTCCTGTGCTTGAACTCGCCCACGTGCCACTCTCTCCTCCGATTGCGTCCTGAGCATTCGTCAGTCTGCTAACCGCCATCGTCGTATTGTATAAACCGCTGATGTCCATCTTATATTCCTAACTTGGAGTAGAGTGCCAAATCCTTTTTGTGCTGCTCAATTGCGGACTGGACATCCGCTCGCGAATAACTGTAATCACCCAAGTGCTCCGACTGCATCGCTGAGTCTTTCTTGCGTCCTTTGAAAACATCGTTAATGATTGCGTTTGCCGTATTGGTTAATCCACCAGGAACATTCCCTTCGGTAGTCAGAGCAGAATGATCCCCGTTATCTACTGGTAAAGTATATCCCGCCGTGAACCAGCAGAACACGTTTGAACGACCTGACAGAAATTGATATGGATTTATCTGCTCAATCATTCTGTTCGTACCCTCTACCAGTCGCACCTGATAACTTGAATCCGGCACCTCCAAGGAAGCAGTAGTTGGAGACAAAGCATTTTCTCCAAAAACAGGCTTCAAGAATAGAGTGGCGAGACTGCTCGTACCACTGAAGGTCGTGGTCGTCCACCCTGAAATAGCCTCAATAGCCAATGCAAGTGTAGATATAACCTTGCTCGTTGCCACCAGCAGATCAGTTGAAACCTCCACTCCGGCAGCACTAACCGTATGCAAGGATACGTTTGTCGCATCCGCAGTCACATCCGCGTGCGTGCCCGTGCCTGAGTACTTGATATCCAAAGCCACTTCGGTATCGCTGGTGACTTTGTATATCCTGGTGACAGGCCATTCTGGCAGAGCCATCTGGATCGCACCATTCCCATCCAACCACTTTTTGTAAGTAGTGGACTCAAATGTTCTGTTACAACTCTTAGCGATCAACTCACACACATCACTTATCAAGCGATCTATCAATGTGTCGTGGGTTGCCACGCTTATTCCTGCGTAGAGCTTGAACAGATACTGCGTTGTCAGATTCACAGACATGCTTCTCCTTCTCTGGCACTACCATCATTTTATGCTGTGCCGGAAACGACTTCATTCTACACTCCCTGAGTAACCACCACGTCCAGACCCTTTGTAGAGTCAACCTTTATAATAGAAACCCTGCGATTCGCGGTGATGATCGCCGTACCGTTTATCAACCTGACCGCCGCAGCCGCTGGCCGGGTGATGTGCACCTTGAACGGCAACGTCTCTATCTTGATAACTTTCTTGACAGGCTTCGGCTTCTCAACCAACGGAACCCGAACGGGCTCTTCCTTGACAATCTGCTCTTCGATTACCTGCGTCTCCTCTTCTCGTTTGATTTTCCTTACCATGATCTCCTCCTCTTTTATTTCACGTACAGAATCACTGACCCGGTCTTGTTACTTCCTGCCACGGTCACACCCAAAGTCAGCAGATCGTTCACCACAAACGGAATCACGTTAGTTGTGACACTGTCTGTGACACTTACTCCTGGCACTATGCAGGATACCGCACTGGTCGAGACTCCTGCGCCAAGACCGGCGAGAACATCCACACCGGACAGATCCTTGAGTGTTAATGAATAGGTAGCCCCTGTTGAGGTGCCATCCAATACCACTCGCTGAATCTCACCCCTGACGTAGAACGTGGTATCCTCACTCACAATTCCATTGGTCGAGGCTGTCCATGCGAACGTGTATTTGTTAGGAACACCAATCTCATTCTTGGTCTCGGCAATCGTACCTTCAGCGAGGACGAGACCTGCCATTCCCAAACTGAGTATCAAACATAAAATTGTTTTCATTGATCTCCTCCCGCTGGGGGGGCAGGATTGTCCTGCGCCCCCGTTGGTTTAATTGTATCGTTAAGGAACGAACGTAATCGCCGTCGCGCTGATGGATGAACCATCGGAGAGCATGACGTAGTTGGTTCCAGTGGCCGTGCCGGTAATCGTCGCAACAGCCGAACCATCGGTGGCCGTCACATACCGATAATCGGCATGGGCAACCACGGTATCAACTGCTGTTCCGGTTGAGAGCACCAGCGTTTCGATGTTGTTCGTGCTGGCCGCACCCATGCTGGTTTCGCTTGTCCAGATACGGATTAAACGGAACTCAGACAGATCGCCACCAGCCGCCGTCTTAGCCTGGATCGCCACCGTGTTGACGAGCTGGTTTGTTGACGGGGTAGCCGTAGGAGCGCCCCATACGTCGGCGGCTTGGGCGGCCGTCGTGCCAAGGGCTGAACCAGAAACAACCGTAGCAATCGCCGTGCCACCTAATTCACCCGATAGAATCGTAGCATTGTACACACCACCCGTACCCAACGCGAAGTTCGTCACTCCGGTAGCCGTTGCTTTGAAGATCATATCACCCTGACCAGAGGGGCCGGAGTACTCGACCTTGATATTCCCTCCGATCAAAGGTAACGCGACCAACGCGAAAGCCATGATCTCTAATACTTTTTTCATCTGTTCGTTCCTCCAGTTCCCTCAGGGCAGGTCAGGCTTATTCCCAACCTGCCCATCAGGGTTGTTAACTTACGTATTCACCGAGGGCATGTCCTCCGCACCGAGGGCGTAGCGAGGATTGTACAGCTCGTACACGATCGCCGTATGGGTTGCATCCGTGATCGCACCGGCCAGATCCAGACGAATGCACACGTTCTCAGAGCCAGCCGTATCCGTGCTCAGCATGTCTGCCCGAACCTCGAATATGTACAATGCCGTAGCCGTGTCTGGCCCAGTCGTTGTCAGCGTGGAAGCTTCGACGAGGGTCAAAGCATCATTGTCCGCTGTGTCGCCAGTGATGGTTATGCAACTCCAGTACTCAGAGAACGCCAACGCGGTGTTCACTGCGGCCATGCTCGTGCCCTGCTTCAGGGTCACCGTGCCGTCACCAGACGAACCGTTCGTGGTCACGAACAGCATAATCCGGCAGTTGTTGTACTTGCTCATGTTGACGCCTTTGGTGTCTGAGGTCAGAGCCGCAGCAGCCACCATCGGGTCACGCATGATGATTTTCGTATTCTCTACTAATCTCATTTTCAATTCTCCTTATATGATGAGACGTTTTCGTTTAGTATCGTTTAGATAGCCGCGATTTTGACAACCGGAGACAGATCACTGCCTTTGTAGGGCGTGAGTGCTTTCGCGGTCGCGTTCTGGCCATCAATGTACTTGTGAATCCGGAACGCCGTCTGCCCAAACTCGAACTTCATGTGAATGGACTGGGCAATTTCCGGGCCGGTCTGATCGTCGGCGATCAGATAGTCGCTGATGTCTGTAAGGATAACGCTTCCGGCATCCCCAAGGATAGGCAGCTTCTCGGTATAGACAATCGGGTAGCCCCAGATCCGCTGACCAGGCTTGTCACCGATGTTTGTCGTGAAGACCGCTGCGCCACCGCTGCCTACTTCGACGTTCAGCTTCGGGAGTTGCGGGAATACTGTGCGGTTCATCATCCAGACAACCGAACTTTCCTTCATCGGTTTCAGGCGTGAGAACATACCGGTCGTATTCTCTAACACGAACGTATCCGCATCCTGTCCGCTCTCTCCTGAAATGCTAACAGCACACGGAGCATTTGCAATACCCAAGGGCTGGGCTCCACCGGGGCCGGTCAGGAATGAGAGGTCTTCCTTCCAACCAATGGCATCACCGAACCGAGGAATGAGCCAGGTGCCTAAAGATACCGGGGACCATTTGATCCACTCTTCCGAGGCGTAACCCATGGCCGTGATCTTCTTCAGCTTCAACTCAATACGACCGAGTTTGGGCCGGGAGCTTGATCCCTCTGCCAACTCGTCATCGTAGTAGATGTGAATACCACCGAACACCGTCCCGGAACTGTGATCATCGTCACGCAGGTACGGGAGCTGCAGGATCTGCGTACCAAGGGTCATTCTTGACGCCCTCGGTCTCACAATCGCGTTCTCCAGGCTTGCCTTGAGCAACATCTGAGAAGCGGCTGAGAATATCAGATACCCACCCTCTTGATCACTTCCGACTACCATGCCGTCACCGGCTGCCTTGCGGATCAGCAATTCTGACCGCTCCCTGCTCTTGCGCAGGATGTCAGACTCGGTTTTTCCATTACCGGCATTGTAGATGTCCGCAGCCATCTTGCCAAAGGCATAACAAATTTCATCAGGCCGTAACTGGTCTGCACTCTTGGTGTTGCCTTCGAGAAAGCCATTCGTCGGATCATCGTCAGATTTGTCACGCACTTCGATGTGCACCATCTTGTTGCCAAGATCGAGCGTGGCCAATTTGGCTTCGACGGCTTTGACTGCGGCATCGGCAGCAGCTTTGGCACCATCGTCCTGAGCCTTCTGCATCTTGGCTTCCAGGGCCTCGTCATACTCCTCGGCGACCTTCGCCTCGATGACCTCCTTGAAGGTGTCCTCATCGAGTTCGAGAACCGCCCCGGCCTTGTGGCCTTTCCAATCTTTCGTTAATTTCACTTTCTTCATCGCTTCGTCCTCTCTGTTTTACCAACGTTTGTGGGAGTCTTTGTCTTGGGTCTCCCCACGGTCTACTGGATTATCTGTCCTCCTCAGGACGTCGAGTTCCAGCTTGCACAGGATTGTCCGTTTAGACTTAGACCTTCCCTTTCAGTTTAGCGAACGCATCCTCCACCGCTTTGGCAGAGACTTCCTCTGCCGATTGATGGACCACGTCGCTTACCACACGTATAACCGGTTCGATTACCCGAACCGACCGTGTGGTTCCTTTCGTTTCCTCCACATCGTACATCTCGGGGAACATCTGTTTGAGTTCCCCTTGTAAATAGTCTTTGAGCTCTGGCGGCTTCTGACCAAACTCCTCATAATGTTTTGCCAGATGGTTGTATACTTCAGATTTGTCTCCAGCAGGGATCGTCACGCCTCCACGTGCACCCAAGAGCGCGCCCATAGCAAATGTCAATCCACGCCAGACAAGCTGGTGCTGTCCGACCGATCTGTGATGCACCAACTTATATGAACTCTTCATGTCGGCGTTATCCTTATCATGCCATGCACAGGCGTTCTTCAGATCGTCGGTACTGGCACTCGCTATCTCCTCTGACCCATCCCATTCTGTGGACACGGGAGCGAGGGGTGTTTCTTTGTGGGATATGATGTTCTTTTCCTCCCCCTCTCCAGCTTCACGTTGCCCTGGCCCCGGCCGTTCTGCTCGTCGCATCTGGCCACCGCACTTCGGACACTTGATCGTATTGCAATGCTTCTCGCTCGTCATCTTGTAGTCACATTCGATGCAGGAGCAATTGAAGGTTTCTTTCTCCTCAATGATACTTGTGATCGTATACTTCCTGCCTTCGGAGTCAGTAACCTCATCTCCGATTGAATGACTCGCTCCCTTCCCGATTGCAGGCTCAAACAAGATGGTCTTGTACTCGTTGTCCCTGAGCCACGTCTTGGCTTGTTCTACGGAGAACACTTCCTCGGCGAACCGGATGGACTGCAACTCTGCCTTGCCGCCCTCTGTGATGCCAAAGATGCCGTGGACGCCGGGACTGAACTTGTTGTTCTGTCTCCGGAACTTATCGTACCTGCCCGGATCCTTCAGGCGTGCGGCATGCTCGTTAGGATAAGGCTTCTGGTTGTTGCACTCTTCTGTCTGCGCAATAAAGTCCGCCCAGTCCTTGAATCCTTCTGGCGGGACAAACTTTATCTCTTCAAAGCCCAGCGTCTTGAGGATAGCATCGTCAGCACCGTATCCCTTTGCCACCTGAAGCATCTCAGCGTCCACGTTTGCAGGTACGGACACGTCACTGTGCTCGAGCAGAACGACCTTGGTAAAGATGCGCTTGATCTTGTCCTTGATCTTGGCTACTTCCGGCCACTCGCTCTCCAACTTAGCAACCACCTTATCGAAGTCGTTGTGTCCCGGCTGGGTTGATGTCAATGGTACGAACCCGATTGAACTGGCCTTCTGGTGTCCTTGCTGGACGAGGTGCCAGAGGATGTTCGCCATTGTTCTCTCTCCGGTGTCGGCATAGACTGTCTTGGCCTGCAGACCGAACTCATCAGCCTTGATCCACTCGTCAGAACCGATAGGAGGCAGACTGTAATTGTGTCCCCAAAGGACGTGACCATACTTCATGAAGTCCTTGGTGTTGATCCCACCAGGCATCACAATCTCGTCGTCCCTGTCCATTGTCCGGGCTGAGACATACTTGATCGCAGTTCGGCTGTTTGGGTCGAGCTGGTTGGTCTTGGCCTTCTGGCTGAACCCCCGGCGCTGGAGGAACAACTTGTCAACGTCCTGCCCCTCGTCTTTGGCCTGGTGGAACACGGAGTCCCGCACATCGGTTGGCAGGTGTTGCATCAACGGGCCCAATTCAAACTGTGTCTTCATTCTGGTTTCTCCTGTTCGTATTGAATCCCGTTGTCACCGGGAAACGGTTTTGAATGGTTGTCGTCTCCATAAGCGATCTCGTCAGGGATGCCATCTGGGAATGCTTTGCAAACATTATGCTCTGTTCTCTCGGTCCCGTCCGGTTGATCTACTCCAATATAATATTTGCACCTTCTATCGTAACATTTTGGAGATAATATCATAGTGTCTCCTTTAAAGTAGACTCAACTAAATTAAACATATCTGGATTTATCTTCTTCAACCACAGGGGATCCTTTGTATACGCAGTTACTGATTCAGCGAAAAGCTCCCTTACATTCGATCTACTATATCTTGAAATAACCTGTCCCCCTCGTGGATGATCCAAATAAGATGTCAGATACTTATCAAACCCCTTCGTCCATGCAACTGAGTCGGATATTCTGACCCCTTCTCCTATCCCCCCTCCTAACTCATAGTCAAGTACATGTGCATATTCATGGGTAAGTGTTGCCTCCCTCCCACGAAACCGATTAAAGGGAGGAGTCCCATCTTTCGCATCTGCAATCTTCCTGAAAGGGGCTTGCGCCTCCTTTTTGCTTAAATAAATCGTTCCTTTCTCATCATATCGTCCTAACATAGTATCTCCAAAACTGGGAGTCTCTATTACTTTTATCTTCTTTAATTCAGGATATTTACGAATCATCTCCTTCGCCGATGTCATTGGAAGGACAGGCTTTGGTATTCTACTCACTGACGGCTTCACCACTTGAATGACATCCTGAACTCCAACGTCCCTGCCCGTCACGACATGAGCCACGATCGAGCACCTGCAGTTCGGATGCAAAGGTGGTCCGTTCACGTTCCCGTACCCCATTCTCAAAGACGCCGTCCTATCCCCACCCGCGCTCACCGACAACACATCCCCGTTGTGCAGATAGTCTTCCTTCAACCCGATCACCTTACCGTTCATCGCCGCACAGAACGGACAAGAGTCACTCGCAGCACTCCACACCTTCTCAGTCACCACACCCGTCTGCTCCCATGCGGCTATTTGTCCCTGCGTGTATGCGCGTGAGGTTTCCGTACGTGCTATCATCATTGAGCGTTTGCTGTTTCTCCATGCCCCATTCACTGCCACTACACGTTTCTCGATCTGCGCCACGGACTCACCTGCTTTAACGCCCTCGTACAGTGCAGCCTGCAGATCGTCGGCAGTCTTGTCGCTGATCGTCCGGGCAAACATAAACGACTCCTCCCTGACGGCCTGGAGCACTGCAGGATCTTCAATCCATTCTGTAAGACCAAACTGTTTCTTTACTTTGTACAAATCGGAGATGGCCTCGTCTCCACCACGCTTGAACGGCACGAACCGCAGCCCCTCGGTAAGTTCAGCAATCTCTGGAATCCAGCGTGACCGGTCGACCAGCTCCACCTTCTCTCCATTAAGAACCTTCTTCACATTCCTGGCCGCATCAGCCGTCTGCCTCTTGAAGATGTCGTTCATCATCAGGATGAACATCCTCTCCTCCTTGGACGGAGGTGGGTTGTGTCCCATCTTCGGAGGTGCTTTGGCTTTTGTCCAGAAGTCGAGTTTCATCTTACCTCCACCTCAACCCCTTCCAGATCGGGATGTAAAGAATGGCCACCGGGGAAGCCGTCACGCTCAGTGTCCGAAGACGCGAGGCCTATTCCAGTTAGTGTTGGTTGTGATTTGGGAGCCTGCTCCTCAGCCGTTGGTGACCTACCCCCCAGTGGCGCAACTGATGTCGGTGCAATAGGAATGTTTCCCCAAGCGACCGGCGGTAAATTTCTCTTTGCTCTTGCCTCATTAATTGTCAATGAGTAATTCTTAAGTTGTTGACCCTCGTCCAGCAGGTCGAACCGTCTGTCCTCTGGCACGGGGTTGTCGAAGGCGAGGAACAAGCGATCGTCGTACATCGGACAAAGCTTCTCGTTCAGCTTCTGCTCGATACGCAGGCAACGTGGACGGGTAGCGTACTTGGCAAGGAACAACTCTGTGCCTTCCATCCCGGCTCGTGGTGCTTTGCTAATCTCTGACGTGTCGAGGAAGCCTATCGGGACGTTCATTGCGGAAGCAATCTCTTTCATCGTCCACGGTCTGCCCTGCAGGAACTCCATCTCCTTTGGGCTCCAGCCGAACTGCTCCACGGTGAAGTCCTGATCCATTACCTTTATCTTGCCGGCCTTGTCTGAGCCACGAAAGGCGTTGTTCCACTCAATCTCCAATTCCTTCCTGCGCTCAGGGTCAAGCGTACCACCCTTGTAGACGATGCCGAGGTCTGGACGACCCATGTTCCTCAGTGTGGAGGCTTCGTATCGATCCATCTGGTTCTGTCGCTCGATGGCATAGGCAGCAGCCTCAACAGGCCCGGCACCGTACCAAGGATTGCGTGGATTGGGATACTTGAAGTAGATGACCTCATCCGGCTCCAACCTGATCTGCTTGTCAGGGGACACTCCGTACAGGTATCCCTTGATAAAAGACTTCTTGTCTGGGATGATCTTGACCCACTGGCTCCGTAGTAACCACAACTGGGAGGGGACTCCCAGTGGCCCACGCTCAACGAACCAATACCCACAACCGGTCAGGTCGAGCATTGTGCTGGTAAGCTCAATAGTCTCAAAGCCATTGTCATGTGGGTTGACCTGGCTGAGCAGGGTCAACAGAGGATGCTCCAGAATCTCTTCCACATCCTCGACTGACTTGAGTCGTGCATGGAGGTTCTGCTTGGCGCACAGGCGGTAGTAGTTAGAGGAGGAGATGGGGACGGCCTTCGCACGCGCACGCGCCTGTCCCTTGGCACGTGTGGCGTAAAGTTTAAGTGGGGTGCTGGCAACTGCTACCGCATTGATCGTAGCACAGGTATAGACCCAGCCTTTGTATTGTCTAACCAACGCTTCCTGGCTGACGTCTGGAGCCTGTCCGTACCGGGAGTACATCTGCATTCCGTACTCACGCATGGACGACGCAAACACGTCGTTCGAGGACATTCTCTTTACCAACCAGTTGCTCATTGCTTTGACGGGGTGTATCATATCTTGTCCCAACAATCTGGATTGTTCATAATCCGTGCTTCCCTTGCCGCTTCAGGAATCTCAGGCAACACCTTCCCGTACCGCCGTTCATAGTCCTTGCGTGTAGCGGCGTTGCGCTTGTCAATCAAAGCCTTTACCATCTCCTTGCGTGTGGCTGTTTCCATGTTCCTACTTCTTTTTACTCTGCTGCTTCAACCACTTTCTATGACCGTCCTGACCGATTTTCAGAACCGCCTTGTGAAGAACGGCCTGCTTGTCATTCAAATCTGCTATCATCCTCGCCGAGGCTGCATTCTCTTGGCAGTTGAGGATTAACTTAGCCTGCTCTTCCTCCCACACCTTTACAGTCTTACAGTACAATTCGTCTACTTTTCTCATACCATTGTCTCCTGCAGTTCATTCCTCTCGGATTCAGGCAACTTGTCCAACGCTTCCCTTATCTCCCTGTCCATTCTGGCGATGTCCTCTTCTGACGACCGCCCTGAACCGACCGAGGGGTTGATACGCCCAGCGACCAGCTTGTTGAATGCTCCTGTCGCGGCATCAACACAATCCTTGAACCTACCGTTGGGGAAGGCACCGCACTCGTCAACGAACTCTTTTGTCCATGGGCGGTTGAGGATGAATACATTACCACCCTCCACCTGAGCGGCGAAGGGTTCTGCTCTGGTCTCCTTACTACCTGTCACCTTATCAGCCTTTGCGGTGAAGCCAGCCAATCCACGGATAGTAGCTTCTGCGGACTCTTTGCCCCCACTCCCAGGCTCCTGCTCAGTCCATACCCTGACCTGTTGTCCGTCCAGCTTAGCGTGGTTGCGGATACGCTCTTCCCGTTCCAATGCGCCCCACTGACCGTAGACGACATCTGCCACAACGAACGTGTGATCCTTCATCTCGTGGATAAGAACGCCGGCACTGTAACAACCACTCCCAGCGGTGCCAGCCTTGTCCCAGTAGCGTACCGACCCGAGGATGTAGTTGGAGGGGAGTTCGTCGATGATACCACGCAGGAGCATCTTGGTGCTGATCATGCCACCTTCACGTGGGGCTGGGCGTTGCTGGTAGAGTGCTGCCCATTCGTAGGAGCCAATCTGCTTCTTGATGGATAGGAGAGCTCCTTTGTTGAACAGGCTCGGCCAAAGTGCCTCTCCATCAGAACGTGTATCTACAGGGTGGGAAGCTCCGTCCATGAGGGCTGGTAGGGAGACCACATCCCACTTCTCTGTGTCCTCACCTTCTCCTTCGAGTAACTTCCCTGCGAGGTCTTCTTGGTGCCAGCGGGTCTGCACTACGATGATTGCAGCATTGTCGTTCTCACGACGGGTAAAGAATACACTGTTGTACCAATCCCACACTCTGTTCCGGTAGGTAGGTGACCCAGCCTCGAGTCTGTCTTTGATTGGGTCGTCAATGATACCTATGCCAAAGCCTCGACCGGTCAAACCACCCATAACACCAACTGATCTGTAGTGCCCTCTGTGATTGACTATCTCGAACTCATCCGTGTTCCGTAGATACATGCCTCTCGCATTGTCTCGTACATTCTCTCCGAACAACTTGGTATCAGGAAAGAGTAACTTATACTGCTCATCGTCGATGATACGTTGGACGTCACGGTTGGTTACTCCAACGAGGTCTGCAGAGTAACTTGTGGACACCATCTTAACATCAGGGTTGCGTCCGAAAGCGTACGCAGGGAAACGTCTGCCTATCAACTCAGTCTTGCCATGCCGGGGTGGAGTGAAGATCATCAATCGTTTTATCTTACCGGACAGCACATCATCCAACTTGGAACATATCAACTTGTGATGCCAGTTGACTACATACTTCGGAAAGGTGAAACGAGTGAAGTCCAACATATTACTCATGGCTGAAGCACGACGACGAAGCTCGTTGCCTACTGCCATTCTTAATACTTGGTCTGCTTGAGCAAACATACTGTCAGTTCCTCGGGATGGTTCTCTTTCTTACAACTTCACCTGCAAGTTTCTCAGCGAAGGCAAGTAACTTATTTGTTTGGGTAGAGATAACATTATCCGATGTGACGTTGACGTCGTCGAACTCTATACGGTCAGTTACTTTACCTTCTGTCCTCTCAGCAATGAACGTCCGAGCCATTGTGTCTCCTTGAGAAGCGTCTTTGATTGCGGCCAGGAGCATTGCTTCACGTAACGTCGTAGGGTTGTGATTTGGTCCGTACTGTGCGTGCAGCTTAGAGAGTAACCACTCGTCCACTGGTCCGTCCTGTAGTGTCCTCAACAGCTCAGGAATCATCTTTGTACCCTTTGGTCTACCCTTGGGGTTACCTGACACACCTGGCTGGAAGTGTGTACGTCCAGTATTTGTCTGCTTCTTTGTGTGCATAACAGGTCTCTTTACATTACATTGTCTGGTGTGGGTTGCCTGTAGGTGCTTTAAGTTTCTTATCTGTCTTCTCCGATGCGTGCCACTTTATCATACACTCGCTTTGTGCCATTCTTTGTTTATCTGTCCACACCCGAGGTTTTGGTATTGTGTTTGTTGCTTTACACTTTGCCCAATATGCTTTTGCACCTCTACGATGACTCTCCTTTGCAGCTAAGGAAAGTGGTCCTCTATTTCTATTTGCTGCAATAACATTTTTCTTCTCTTCAAAAGCGTATACTTTACCTTTGTTCCAAGCAACCTGCCCCTTGTGTGATTCACACATTCTTATCCTGTGTCCAGGGGACTTCCAAAGTTCTTTGTGAGACTCAGACATTTTGACGCGTGCCTTATCTGTCACAGGGTGGTTCATTAAAGTTGTCTGTATCCGTTGACGTGTCTTTACCAAAACCACGCGATTGCTCATCCTTTGACTTTGTGCCTGCCTTTGTTTTAATGTTTGAGGGCGGCTGCTTTTCTTCCTCGTCTGATTCTGTGACTCGATAGTCCTGCATGAAAAAGTGTCCCCTCCATCTCCCCCTTTGGTCTCATTCCACAAGTCGATCCCATAGGACCGAAAATAAGCAATCCACTCTTGCTCCTCATTACTCCCGTTGCCTTCTGCCTCTTCGATTAAAGTGATACATGGAAGTATCCCTTGTCGCAGTAGTTTACGAATGCCACGAGACTTGTGAGATTTGCTTTGTTCGTCACCAGCTTCTCGCATGTGTCCAGCCAAACGATCTTCCAACAAACCGACTGTCTTCCCAACATACTTTATCCAGTGGTCTTCCCGTAAGGCGTATATCTTTGTTTTCATATAGGACGAGCGATCTTTTGTTTTACAGTATCAACAATAGAGGCAACTCTTGCATCAACACATTTCTGATGGATAGCAAGATACTCTGCCGCCCTAACCTCAATAAGAAACTTTCTTCCGTGCCTGTCTGCTTTACCATCTGGGTAGATTAAAGACTCTGCGTCGTCGTGGAGTGTTATGGCTGATCCGCACAAGCATCTTAAAGTAATACTCTTCATTGCTTACGTCCTGGTGCTGTTCTTGTGTAGGTAAAAGGAAGGGCCAAATAGGTTCTGGATTTGTCTGGACGTTTTCATGTTGCCAGGTTCCTTACTTTATTTGACCCTTGCACTTTTTGGGTGGAGTTTTGCCTTTAAACATATCTCCTCCTTCTGGTATAGTAGTATGGGGCATTTCATTCTTAATTAAAAGAAAAACTTTTTATTTCTTTTCTGATTTGGGTTTGACCTGCAGTCTCATAGGGTTAAGTGGGGATAAAAATAGTTGAAAGTAAAGCTTGCACTGTCTAACTACTTAAGCTATACTGCAAAATAGAAGGGGTGGGAGTCTTTAGATGACTAAACTGAAACAACTGACTGACGCAATGGACTGTGGCGATTGGAGAAAAGCTTTTTCTATCGCCTCACACTTTACTCGGTTAGGGTCACATGAAGATGCTATTCGGCGTGGACATGAGGCTATGCAACGACCAGAGTTCTATCGAGAGATTAAACGTGACCCTGACGAACTTATTACCATCGGTATTGTGGCTTTGAGGGAACGTTACAGTTCGCACTTTTGCAAAGGTGTTTCGCAGGGTTGCAAAGGTGCTGCAGTTTCACGACCTCACAAATACCAAAAACGCCGTATCTATAGGGAATACGCCAATCTCCAAACAAAGTAAAGGTTGGCACGCTTTTTGCTATACTTACATATAGATGAAAACAGAAACCCTAACCAAGAAGGAGACCGAAAAATGAACATGCGGCTTTACAGATCAGTAAGATTACGACAGTCTGCGCCCACCAGCCAAAAACGAGAATGCAAAATCCGATTCATGATCAAAGATGAATGCAGAACGTGGACATCTCGCTGGTGCTTCACATTGGCCGATTTTACAGCATTGCAAACAAAACTCAACCACGACCGCCGCAATATAGCAATCGCGATTGACGACCAAACCAATACGTTAGAAACAGCATGAACCGAAAACCCCTAACCAAGAAGGAAACCACAATGACCAAAGCAATGTGGACTCGATGGCCAAACAACATGTATGATTGGAATGGTTATTGGATCTATTTCACACAATACGGAGCAGGTCTTTTCAAAAATTCTGTAAAGATTGGAACGTATTACTCCGTAGAAGAAGCGAAACGAACAGCAGAACGCAATCCCTAACCAGCAAGAAGGAGACCACGATGAAAACAAAAAGGGGATGGAAACGAACAAAAGTCTTCGTGAACGGTGCTTGGCGGTCAAGGTACGAAAGGATCAGCGAACAGTTCGCAGCGGTGGTAACGGACATGGGTGAAACTTCGGCAAACGGCTGTCGTACCACACATGCCTGGATTTGCCACCTCGGCGTGTTCAAAACGGCCAGCGGTGCTATGCACGCTATCGAAAATCAGTAACAAGAAACCCTAACCAATAAGAAGGAGACCAGACCAATGACAAAGCAACAAATCAACGGACAATTCGAGAAATACACGCCCCTCCTCCACAAACTGTCACACCAATGTGCAGGTCGATGTGGACGACCTGAGAAAGAGATTTACGGAGAAGCCTGTTATCTCTTCATGATAGCAATCGAAGCATACGACCCTGCACGAGGAGCATTCGGACGGTACCTATGGTCGGTCGTGCACAACGGTCTGTATACGTGGGCATTTAAATACGACTTGCCACCGGATACAGAAAACCTGCCAGAGGAATCCACCAGCCAAACACCAAGGGACAACGCCATGTTCCACGACTGGCTGGCGGGGCTGAGCGACGAGTGCCACGAAGTGGCGATGATAATCCTGAATGGACCTGCAGAGGTGCTGGACATCCCTCTGACCGCAGGGAAGAAGATGGTAATGGGTGCATTGCGGCGATACCTGCGGGAGGAGAAACATTGGAGCTGGCCCAGGATATGGGGTGCTTTCAAAGAGATCAAACAAGAGGTAGCAGCCCTTTAATGAAACGGAGGTGAGACGTACAGTAAGTAAGGACTAAGATGAACTTGAAAACAATACAACAAGAATATCAACACACGCTCCTGATGGCTGACCCCAGCAATCAAGAGTATCCAAAAGTACTGGAAGCAGCAAACCAAAAGTACAAACAAGATACATTCACGTACAAGCAAGGGTCGACCACTGAAGAAAGTACCAAAAACCCCTAACCAGAAAGACTACACAATGCCTAAAACAGAAACAATTGAACGAGAACCCGAGCCCAGCATTGAGCAATTGGAAGAGTGGACGAACGAAGGGGGCTGTAAAGCTACCGACGGGTGCTGGGTCGAACCAGATGGGACGTGCGAGCATGGATGTAAATCCTGGGCATTGGAAATGGGGCTGATATGATTCTTGAAGTACTACTCGCAATGACCCTCTGGGCAGAGTGTAGGGGAGAACCGCTGGAAGGGAAGATGGCCGTGGCATCTGTCATCGTCAACCGAGCCTCCAGGCGTGGCACCGACTACCACACCGAAATCATGCGTCCCTATCAGTTCTCATGCTGGAACGGCTATCGAGGCAAGCACAGGATGATGCAAGCGTACAACAAGGGACAGATGATTGGTCCGGCATGGAAGGAGTGCAAACTGGTGGCACGAGCAATGATGGACGGGTCGCTCCCGAAGACGAAATGGAATCATTATCACAATCCTGATAAGTGCAATCCGAGACATGCAAAGGAATACAAAAACAAAAAAGTAATTGGCCATCATCTATTTGGGAGGATCGGGAAATGAAGAATCCAATATATGTAGAATACTATTCCCATAAGAAATGCAACTGCTACAAGATCAATCTGCCCCATACGAGTTTCTCAAAGGAAACGATCGTTCTGTGTCCAGTGTCGGAAGGCTACAGACAAGCGCAGACAATGGCCTTGGGCGCATTGGTAAGGCATACCATTGATGCAATACGTACTACATAACTTGAGGCAATCCAATGATGCTAATGCCTATGATAAAAGCAAAGATTCTGCTGCACACCTCGATAATAAAAGCAGGAATACTATGCCACATCTGGTTGCTGAAACAAGAGCAAACCGAGTGTTTATTGGAGCGGGACAGTTGGCCAGTGAACACTCTTGCATATGAAAGATTAAATCTGGGTTATGCGATACTGGGATTGAAGATTGCTTTCTGGGAGGCACTACTATGATCATCAGCAGGAACGAGAAAAAGTATACTGTCTATCAAGAAGGACAAAGTCTATTCAAAGGAACATTCAAACAGTGCATTGCCAAAGCAAAAGATTGGCGAGAAAAGCATGGGAACGTTGATCTTGTCGTGAGGCCAGCAAAATGAAAACAGTCGCTCTCGTAAATAACAACTTCAAGATCCAGTTCACGTATGATCCGGCTACCGTTGCACAAATGAGGTGTCTTCCACAAGGCCGACGATGGGATCCGGTGACTCATGCGTGGTGGTGTCCAGCCAGCGTTGACGCTTTGAAGCAACTTCGGGAATATGGATTTGAAGTCGAGCAGAGCGTGGTGAAGTGGGAGCAGGAGTTCTACAAGCCGCCCAAGCCCGACGTGGTTGCAGTAACAGACATCCCCTGCCTGAAGGGAAAGCTGTACCCGTTCCAAGCCGAGGGTGTAGGGTTCATCGAGAGTCGTGGCGGGAGAGCCTTGCTTGGTGACGAGATGGGATTGGGAAAAACTATAGAAGCTCTCGCGTGGCTCCAACACAATCCAAAGGCACTTCCAGCGGTGGTTGTTTGTCCGGCATCACTGAAAGGCAACTGGGCAAGCGAGGCCTCCAAATGGACTGTATTACATACTGAAGTGTTGTCAGGAAACAAACCATGGGTTCCTCACGCTGCTGAAAACCGAGACTGGATCAGCGTAATCAATTACGACGTACTTGGCCCGTGGATTGAAACCCTCAATCGCTGTTGCCATACAGTGGTTCTTGATGAGATACACTACTGCAAGTCAGCCAAAACTATCAGGACAAAGGCAGTCAAACGATTCTGTAAAGGGAAGCCATACGTCGTCGCACTATCTGGCACACCAATTATCAACCGTCCGTCCGAGTTCTTCACGGCACTCAACATCCTCGCACCTGCCACGTTTCCAAAGTGGTGGGACTTTGCTCTACGCTACTGTAATGCCGAGCACAACGGGTATGGTTGGGATACGTCCGGAGCGTCCAACACCGAGGAACTCCACACAAGAGCTGAAACCATTATGCTCCGTCGACTCAAGAAGGACGTGCTGAAGGATCTACCTGAGAAGCAACGGACAGTCATCCCTCTATCGTTGAGTGTCAGTGATCAGTCCACCTATGACGTCGCCTTACGGGAAGCAATCGGCGCGTGGGGTGAAGATGAGAAGCCCAGTCCCCTGAAAGACATCACCCAGATCAGCCGTCTGCGCCAAGCAGTCATCGAGGCCAAGTTCGACTCATGCACCGAATGGATCGACAACTTCCTCGAGACCGATCGGAAGCTGGTAGTCTTCGTCGTCCACCACAAGACCAGTGATCGCTTGCGAGAACAATATGGGGACAAAGCTGTTTACATGGACGGACGCACAAACCCCAGGCTCCGAGCGAAGGTGGTGGAGAAGTTTCAAACTGACCCGACCATCAAATTGTTTATTGGGAGTGTAGACGTGGCCGGAGTGGGGATCACTCTAACTGCCGCACAGGACGCCGTGTTCTTGGAGTTACCTTGGGTGCCTGGACTTCTTTCTCAATGTGAGGATCGCATCCATCGCATCGGTCAGAAGGGAGCGGTGAACGAATACTATTTACTGGCACTGGAAACCATGGAAAAGGACATTTGGGAACTGTTGAACGAAAAACGTAAAGTTCTCGACGCTGTGCTCGATGGCAAAGTAATAGAAGACGAGGGTAGCATTTTTAATGAGATCAAACGACGCATCAGAAACAAGAAGCTTAAATGACCACATCGCAATCCGTATAATAAACTAAGGAGGGGCAATGCCCAAACCAAACCAAGATCGAACTCTATGCCAGTTCAACATCACAAACTTCCCAAGAAAGCTCAAAGCTAAATACGCTGCTTACTGTCGTGCCAACGACACCTTCATCCTTGACCATCTTCAATATCTCATCACCAAGGAACTGCGTGAAGCCGGAGTGAACATCCCACCGATCATTATGCGTAAGGAGATTCGATAATTCGAACAAGGACTCAATTCCCGTCACACATCAACTTCTCTGGTTGGCGGGTCAAAAGCAAGACTGGTACTATTGCCCAGCTTGATTGGTACAGAAGGAACATCAGAGAAGAGATTCTTTACCACTTAGTATTCAATGATAACTTTGTAGGGACTGGTAATGGTGTATGGACCACTGAACAATTGCGGGAAGCAGGATGTATTATCAGACGGACGCGAGAGGAAGCCGTAAATGGAAAACAAGAAACGACCCCAGTTAAACCTGGTTGCCCTGCTAAACGATTACGACGTACCATTCGAAGAGGGTAATGGTGGTTGGATCCAAATGCCCTGCCCGTTCTGCTACAAAGGGGACAATGTGTTTGGGCTTGGATTCAACCACGGTGCCTGGACCTGTTTCAAATGTGGGAAGTTACGACCATGGGAAACCATCGCTGGTCTCTTAGATATTAGCATATCAGACGCACGTGATGTTTGTACTAAATACGAAGGGAGCGCAAAGGCACCAACAAGCAGTTTGAACGCGCTACGTGGCAAAGTACGCGGTGTCTCGGCGGTAAAACTACCCTATGGCACGACCAAGATGGGACTGGCACATCGGGACTACTTGTCAAAGCGAGGATTTGACCCAGCTCGGCTGGAAGCCGAATGGGGTCTGCTGGGCACCGGACCACTGGGAGAGTTTAAACATCGGATTATCATTCCAGTGGTCGATGGGGACGGTCGGGTGGTGTGTTACCAGGGACGGGACATTACTGGCAAATCAAAAATGAAGTACAAATCATGTCATAACGAAGATGCAATTGTCCCCCTGAAGAACTCTCTTTATGGACTGGACAAATGCCAAGGCCAAGACTGGATTGTCATCACCGAGGGACCAACCAAGTGCTGGAGACTGGGGCCGGGTGCAACCTGCACTTTTGGTGTGGTGGTGACGGACAACCAATTACGAATCCTTAAACAAGTTAAGCACCGCACAATTATATTTGACCACGACGAGGCTGGGATGCGTGGGGCAGATGACCTGGCAGCAAGACTG
>Ga0208769_1000269_pt1 | contig 26760 bp, 23 predicted proteins | sample AntAceMetag02UKC_FD_184768 | JGI IMG/M metagenome (GOLD analysis project Ga0208769, IMG submission 184768) | Saline lake microbial communities from Ace Lake, Antarctica- Antarctic Ace Lake Metagenome 02UKC (SPAdes) (version 2) | ecosystem: Environmental > Aquatic > Non-marine Saline and Alkaline...
ATTTTTACTATGTTTATGGAGCAAGCTCAAGGAGCTTTGGAAAATTCCCAGAGTTTTGAAAGTACCTTAACTCAAGCTCACACTGATCCTTTAACCTCTCTTTGGAACTACGGATACTTTCAATATCGGTTAGATGAAGAAATAGCTAAATCAAACACAACCTCCCTGCCTCTATCCTTAATGATGATTGATATTGATGATTTCAAGAAATTCAACGATACTCGCGGTCATATCCAAGGCGATGAAGCCTTAAAGCGAATAAGTGAGACTTTTAAAGAAAATTGCCGCAAAATTGATATCTTATGTCGCTATGGTGGAGATGAATTCACACTTATCTTACCTGCCAATAATAAAGAGGAAGCGGCTTTACTTGGTGAAAGAATAAAAAAATCTATGGAGAACAAAAGAATTCTGAGAAGCAAATTTACTATTAGTATTGGAATTTCCTCCTACCCCGAAGACTCGCCTAACAAAAAGACCTTAATTGAAAAAGCTGACCAAGCCTTATACAAAGCCAAGAAAAAAGGAAAAAATAGAGTAGTTCTTATTTAGAAAAAAATTTAGGAAGGCACTTTTTCAGCAGCAAACTTAACTGAAACTAATTTAGAAATGCCTCTCTCTTGCATAGTAACCCCATACAAAACATCAGCAGTACTCATAGTCTTCTTATTATGCGTAATTAAGATAAACTGGGAATGAGAAGCAAACTCTTTTAAAAGATGATTAAACCTATCTACGTTAGCCTCATCTAAGGGAGCATCTATTTCATCAAGAACACATAAGGGAGACGGCCTTACTGTAAAGATAGCAAAAATTAAAGCTATAGCTGTTAAAGCTTTTTCTCCTCCTGAAAGAAGGGAAACAATCTGTAATTTCTTTCCTGGAGGCTGAACTTCAATCTCAACTCCTGACTCTAAAATATTATCTCGGTCAATAAGAATAAGATTGGCTCTACCACCATTGAATAAAAACTTAAAGTTCTTCTTAAACTCTTGCTCAATTTTGCCAAAAGTATCTAAAAAGAGTTCCCGTGAGGTTCGATTAATTTTTGAAATTGCTTTCTTTAAACTGTCTTTGGAAATAACTAGATCTTGTTTTTGACTGTCTAAGAACTCTTCGCGTTTTTTGAGCTCTTCAAACTCTTCAATAGCTACCAGATTAACCTCGCCTAAAGATTTAACTTTTTTTTGTAATTTTTCCTTCTCGACTGAAAGAACATCTATATTTTCTGCAACCTCACCTTGGACTTGAGCATCAAACTCAACTTGATAAACCTGACGCAAGTAATCCTTTACCTTCTCCTTCTCGTATTCTAAGCTTTGGATCTCTAACTTCTTATTATAAGCAGAATCACGTAAGGCTTGAGCTTCTTTCTCTAGGTCTTGAATATCTTCTTTAACCTTATCAATGTCCTTGTTTAAAGATACTTCCTCTTCCTCTAGCCCTTGTTTGCCTTTTATCCACTCCTCTATCTTAAGTTTATCTTCTTCTATTTTTGTCTTTAAGCTCTCTATCTGGCCATTAAAAGAACTCGTCCTGAGCTTACCTTCCTCTTCTTCTTTTTCAACTTCCTCTAAATTACGCTTAATATTATTTATCTCATCTTGAAAAAGAGTAACTTTAGATTCTAAAGCTTCACTCTCCCTATGCAAAGATTCCTTTTGGGCAAGATTACGAGTTGACTCGAGGTCTATATTCTTTATTTTCTCTAAACCATTCGCTATGATTTCATTAGTTCCTGCTAAGCTTTCATTAGCTTTATCTAACTCTCCCTGATAAACTGTTAATTCATCCCCTATCTCTTTTTGTCTTCTCTGACAATCCTCAATATCCTCAAAAGTAGACTTCTCTTCTTGAATCAAAAGCTCTGACTCTTCTTCCAAGCGCTCAACCTCTCGACTTAAACTGTCCTTCTCTTGCACACTCTGTTGCAGTCTTATCCTTACCTCTTCAATTTGAGTATTTTCACCTACTAAATCTTTGCTAAGCTCAACTTTTTGTTGACTTATTTTTTCTTGCTCTTGTTTTATATCTTCAATTTGACTCTCAGTAAGAGCAATTTTGTCTTCTAATTGCTTCTCCTTAAAAGAAACTACTTTAGCTTCAATCTCGGCTGTGTAGCCTCGACCATCTTTTTTAAACTCTACATCCTGCAAAGAAGCAACCAGTTTATTAATATCTCTCGGTTCTTCGTCAAAAATAACAGTAATTTTCTTTCGAACTGAAAAAGTCTCATATTTTATTTTTAAATCTTTTAAAAAATCATAAGAAGCTCTCAACTCTATAAGTTCTTTCTCTTTATCTACTAATTTCGACCTTAATTCTTCAACTAAAGTAGCTAACTCTTTTTCCTTTTGGGCTAGACCACTTCTTGCTTCCTGCAAACCTTTTAAGTCACCCTCTACTTTTCTAGACTCTTCACTGACTAACCCTAGATTATCTCTATTCTCTATTAATAAAGTATCTAGCTTAGCCCGATCTAAAAGCAATCTCTTCTTTCTATTAACTAAAGAAGCTAATTTAGTTTGAATCTCAATAAGAGTATTTTGGAATTGGACTCTTTTGCTCTCTAAATCCAAAACTCTTGTCTTCTCCTGATTAACTTCTCTCTTGGCAGTCTCTACTTCTCCCTTGGAGCTTTCTTTTTCCAAAACCATCCTCTCAACTTCTTTCTCTACTTCTCCTAAATTTGTCTTAATCGTTTCCATCCTCACTGCTTCTTCCTGACTTCTATTCTCTTGCAATTTCAGCCTTTGATTGAGATTGGTACGAGTCATCTGTAAATTTGCACTTCGTTGCTCTAACTCCTTTATTCTCTGATGATCAATGTTTATATGACTAGTTGAACTTTCTATTCTCGCATTCGAAGAAACTATATCAGTTGCAGCCTCCTCTAACTTGCCTCTTAAAAGTCTCAGCTGATGGTTTAACTCTTCCCAACGATTACTAACCTCCTGCAGTTGTCCTTCTTTGCCCTTTTCTTTTTCTTCAAAAAGACTTAACTCTTGATTAAGTTTACTGATTTTTTCTTCTAACTCTGAAAATTGAACAGCAGCAATTTTTTTCTCGATCTCAACGAGGCTCTCCTGAACTTGTCTATACCTCTTTGCTTTAGCTACTTGTCTATCAAGATAACGAATCTGTCTTCGTACCTCAAATAGTATATCGTCTAAACGAAGTAAATTCTCTTCGGCCTCATCTAACCGACGCAAGGTCTCTCTCTTTCTCTCTTTATACTTTACTATTCCACTAGCCTCATCAAATATTAAACGCTTATCTTCAGGCTTATAGCTTAGAAAAATTTCAATCTTTCCCTGCTCAACAAAAGAATAAGTAGCTTCTCCAATGCCTGTTCCCATAAACAACTCTTGGACATCTTTTAGCCTAACTATATTTTTATTTATAAAATATTGACTCTCACCAGAACGGTAAAGGCGACGAGCAACTAACACTTCTTTGTAATCTATAGGTAAATACTTATCCTCATTACAAAAAGTTAAGCCAACTTCCGCATAATTTAGAGGGTCATGACGTTCAGTACCATTAAAGATAATATCCTCCATCTTAGCGCCGCGCAAAGACTTAGGACTCTGTTCCCCTAAAGCCCACTTAATGGCATCAAAAACATTACTCTTACCACAACCATTAGGACCGACTACTGCAGTTATTCCTGATTCAAACTTAAGGGAAGTTTTTTCGGGGAAGGATTTGAAACCAAAAATTTCTAGTTCTTTTAAATACATAATTGAAATTGATTACACAGATTTAGCAATATAACTGTCGCTCTTTTAGTTTCTTAATTAAAAGAGGAATAATTTTAAAAAGATCACCAATAATACTATAATCTGCAACTTTGAATATCGGAGCCTCTGGATCCTTATTAATAGCGATAATGGTCTTAGCTGATTGCATGCCAACTAAGTGCTGGATTTGGCCGGATATGCCACAAGCAATATATATCTTTGGGCAAACAGTTCGTCCAGTCTGTCCGACTTGATGAGAATAAGGAATCCAACCGGCATCTACACTAGCGCGTGAAGAACCTACAGCAGCACCTAAACACTCTGCGAACTCTTCTATCATGGCAAAGTTCTTTCCTTGGCCTAAGCCTCGACCACCGGAAACAATAATATCAGCCTCGGCTAAATTAACAGTAGAAATAGCCTCCTTTATAAAATCTAAAAATTTTATCCGCTTATCCTGTAAATTCTCGTCAAAACTCTCCTGAATTATCTCACCCTTTCTTGAGCTATCAACCTCAGCCTCAGCCATTACTTTATGCCGAACTGTAGCCATCTGAGGTCTATAATTTGGAGATATAATTTGAGCCATAATATTACCGCCAAAAGCCGGACGAGTCTGAACTAGGATCTTCTTATCCTTATCAATATCTAAACCGGTACAATCAGCAGTTAGGCCAGCATAAATATTTACAGCTATTCTTGAAACCAAACTTCTTCCAGTAGTAGTAGCTCCAGCTAAGAAAATCTCAGGTTTATGTTTTCCAATTAACCCTGATATAGCTTTGCTATAGTTCTCGGCGATGTGGTGCTTTAGCGCCGGTGAATCAACGACATATACCTTATCAGCTCCCCGCTGGATCAACTCTTCAGCTTTAGCTGATATATTCAAACCAAGGAGCACTGCCCCAACATAAGTATCAAGGTCTTTGGCTAACTCTCTTGCCTTTGCCAGAAGTTCAAATACTACTGAAGCAATAACGCCATCTCTTTGCTCAGCAAATACCCAAACACCTTTATAACTTGAAATATCGTCCTGAACTACGACTTTACGTTCAATCTTTATAGCTCCAAAGGTACAACTCTCTATACAAGCGCCACAGAGGTTACACTTATCCAAATCAATTACCGCCTTCATATCCTTTAACTCTATAGCTGCTACAGGACAAGTCTTAAGACAAAGGCCACAACCAACACACTTATCTAAAATTATTTTTATACCGCTCATATTATATCTTTAATCTCTTCAAATAATTTATCGACTACTTCTTGAGGCTCTCCCTGGAAAGTTTTTCCGCCTTCTTTATGAGGCGGTGTAAATATCTTAACTACTTGGGTAGGCGAACCATTAAGACCAATTTGATTTTCAGATAAGCCTAAATCCTTATTACCCCAGAGAGTAATCTCAGCTTTCTTTGAACTCATCTTCCCCCTTAACGAAGGCAATCTTGGTTCATTTATTTCTTTTACTACTGTAATTAATGCTGGCAATTGAAGCTCTATTAACTCATAGCCTTCTTCAAGTAATCTCTCTACTACTATAACTTTAGGAGCAGTATCAAGATGCACTGAGTCTACCCTGCGCACATAAGTGGCTTGAGGCAAGTTAAGATGGGTAGCTATGCCTGGCCCAACTTGAGCAGTATCTCCGTCTGAGGCTTGTTTGCCACAAATAACCAAATCACACTCGTCGATTTTTTCAATAGCCTTAGCTAAAATTAAACTTGTAGCCCATGTATCTGAACCAGCAAAAGCTCGATCAGAAAGGTGAATCGCTAAATCTATACCTAAAGAAAGGGCTTCTCTTAAAGCACCATCAGCTTGAGGTGGCCCCATAGTAATAACTGTTGTATGGCCACCGAAGCGTTCTTTTAACCTTACTGCTTCCTCAATAGCATACATGTCAAAAGGGTTAATTATAGATTCAACCCCTTCTCTTATTAAGGTATTAGTCTCAGGGTTAATCTTTACGTCTGTGGTATCGGGAACTTGTTTTATACAGACTACTATCTTCATTATTTCTGCTTGTTTTTACTTAACTCTTGGTAATATTAATAAATATAGGACGATACTCTAAAATACTATATATCTGATAATTGTCAATACTATTCAGCAAAATTAGCAACGGTAAACATTTTTAAAACTTGCTTATATTTCTCTTGAGTCTTAGATACCACCTCATTAGGCAAGGTAGGAGCAGGAGAGGTTTTATCCCAACCAGACGACTCTAAGTAATCACGAACAAATTGTTTATCAAAACTGGCCTGCGGCCTTCCCGGTTCATAGTCATCCTTGGGCCAGAAACGTGATGAATCTGGGGTTAAAACTTCATCAACTAAGATGAATCTATCGTTATAGATACCGAATTCAAACTTAGTATCAGCAATGATTACACCCTTACTGGCAGCATATTCAGCAGCCTTATTATAAATAGCGATACTAGTATCTCTTATCCTATTAGCTAAATCCTCTCCGATTGAATTCTTCATATAATCAAAGTTTACGTTTTCATCATGTCCGGTCTCAGCTTTAGTAGCCGGAGTAAAAATAGGCTCATCTAACTTGCTTGACTCTTTTAGGCCCTCAGGCAATTCTATTCCACAAACACTTTGTTTAGTTTTGTATTCTTTCCACCCTGAACCAGAAAGATAGCCTCTAACTACACACTCAAAAGGTATGACCTCACATTTTTTTGTAATCATAAAGCGTCCTTTTAGTTTATCTTTATCCCCAACTGCCTCAGGTAAATCCTCTAAACTTGTTGAAGACAGATGGTTTTCTACAGTATCTTTTAAAAATGAAAACCAAAATAAAGAAATTTGAGTCAGAATTTTTCCTTTATCAGGAATTGGTGTAGCTAAAATAAAATCAAAACAAGATATTCTGTCAGTAGCAACTATTAGCAGTTGCTCTCCCAAATCATAGACATTCCTTACTTTTCCTTGTTTAAATAGCTTTAAGCTTTTTAATTCCAAATCATTACTCATAACTACGCCTCAATAGATAGCTCCGCCTACGCCAAGGCTTCAACGGACAAGTTCTTAGGATTGATATACTCTCCATTTTTCTTTTGAGCTTCTTTCAACCGATTATTTTGCGCATCTAATTCAACAAAAAGCTCAGAAGGAATTCCTTCTAATTTTTTATAAATATTTTTAATTCTCTCTATCTTTGCCAAATTCTCTGATATCCTAACAGTAAACTGCTCAACATACTCGGCCTGGCTATAGTCTTTATCTAAAATTTCTTTGAATAATTTCTTTAAATCTTGATACTCAGGTATTAACCCGGTTGGAGACAATAAAGCTTTTACCGAGTTTTCAGATCGTAATCTCATCCACTTAAGCCAAACCCGTTTATCCCATATTCCGTTCAAAAATCCTTTATTTTTGCCTCTCAAAAAATAGTTGGCTGAGAATATTAGCGGAGGACTAATCAGCTTATTAGCAAACCCTAGATTTGCCTTTATGTATTTACCCAAAGAAATAGATAAGAAATCCATATTCGCCATAGGATTAAAAACTCTTACTCCTTCCTTACCTAAAGTAGCTGCTGTTGTCTCTGACTCTAAACTTGCAGCTTTAGTAATAATTCCCTGCTGCCAGGATAAAGCTTGCTCTACCGGAACAGAAGTATCCGAATCTCTTCCACCATAAATTAACCCCCTAATCTCTACTCCTTGAGGATTATCTAAATTCTCATCTACATTCTTTAAATCTTTTAATCTTATAGTATAACGAGCATTCTTGTGAGATAGCGGTATCTCTTCTCCTTCATCATCAGTCTTTCCCGGCTCCCAATCTCCGGCATAATTAACTCCTTGATGAGGAATTTCTTTACTCTTACCAATCCAAAAAACCCCTTTATCTTTATCAATCAAAATATTAGAAAAAATGACCTCGCCTTCTTTAATCAAAGATTCAAATAGCACTGGATCATAATTAGGATTTACATCTTTTATAATACCAAAAATTCCTCTCTCTACATTTACAGCATAAGTTTTACCGGCTTTGACTCGTAAATAAGCTATGTCATCTCCAATAATCGATTCACCCTGAAGCATAGCTGTAGAAGTCTTGCCACACATGCTAGGATAAGCCCCACAAAAATAAGCTTTTTCACCACCTTGATCTGAAACATTCATTACAAACATATGCTCAGCAAGCCAACCTTCTTGGTAAGCCTTGTTTATAGCTAATCTTAAAGAAAGTTTCTTTAATCCTACGGTATTGCCGGCATATTGAGTATTTACACTGTAGACTAAATTATTCTCTAAATCAATATAAACTCTTCGCTTATCTATACTCTTGCTTACATTATTCTCTAATTTTCCAGCGGAATGCACAAAGGAGAAAAATTCTCCTTGACCCTTATTTTTTTTCAACTGTTCGTAGCCTGGCCGATAAAGAATATCTTCAGAATGCGCTACGTAGGAAGAATCAGTAATCTGTACAGCTAAAATAGAGAAATCAGAATCAACCGGACCAAGGCAAAAAAAACAAACAAACATCTCTTTGCCCTTCATGATATCTTTTAATATATCTCTTACTTCACTAATTCCTTCATTGCGATCAAGACTATTTAGATAGTCTTGGCCTTCTAGGTTCTTAGAAACAAGATACTTAGTATTCTTTTTATCTCGAGCTTGATCAAGGGGACTATCAAAGTGAGCTGTATGACCTTTGATTTTTAGACTCCTCTCTTCACCTAAAATTTTAGCCTTTTCTCTTACATAATTTGAATCCTCAAATGCATCTGTGCGAACAAAGACCGACCCAGGATTACAAAGTTTTACATACTCTCCAATGAAATCAATAACCTTAGAATTCTCTAAGGCAATAAGCTTATCGAAATTTTCCTTACTTAATTTTTTCTTTAAAAAATTTAAATAATCTTTAGGCATCCCCACTACTCTCCCTATTACTCAATACTTTTTTATAAACCCTCAGGGTTTCTTCAGTTACTTTTTCTTTTGTATATTGGGACTCAACCATTTGCCTTCCGGTATAGCCAAACCTTTCCCTAAGCTTTACATCTTCTAATAATTGACATACCCTTGCTGCCATAGCCTCAAAATCCCTTACCGGCACAACAAAGCCATTAATACCATGCTTAATGATCTCGGGCATTCCTCCCATGTTAGTAACAATCATCGGCTTTGCCATGGCCATAGCTTCAAGCATAGTTAACCCAAATGGCTCCGGCGCAGAAGAAGGGTAAAGACAGATCTCGCTTACCTCATACAATTCTTTTACCTCATCTAGAGTATACATGTCTATCAGAACATTATCTTCCATACCAAAGTGTTTTATTAAATCTACCAAATAAGCAATATCTTTCTGTTGGCTGCCTGCCCAATCAATAATATTTTTTGAACCGGCTAAAACCAACATCACATTAGGATCCTTCTGTCTTACTATGTTCATAGCTTTAATACTGAAATCGCAACCCTTAGCTAAGCCAATCCGAGCCGGATGAAATATTACTTTCTTACCCTTAAGTTGTGGGTACTTAGCTAATATTGTTTTTGTATCTACTCCCGGAATAAATCTATCCTGATCTACCCCGTGGTGGACAACAGTAATCTTCTTATCATCTATACCAATACCGATAATTTCCTTTTTTATAAAGTGGCTTACAGCAATAATCTGAGACCAATTTATCTTATGAGTCAGCTCCAAAAAGAGAATATCATCCCAAACATTATGAGCCGTAAGAACAAAAGGAACTCCTCTTTTCTTGCTCAAACTCTCTAAGGTCTTAACATGAACTGGGCTAAAATAATGCATATTGTGAACGTGAACAATATCAGGGTGGCTATCATTTAAGAAAGAAGAAAAAGTTTCTGTAATCTCCTCTTCTAAACCACTTAAACCCCGTTTGTAGAGCCAGTTTAAATCCATAATCGGAGTTCGGTAAACCTCAGCCCCCTCATACTTAAATCTTCCGCTTAAACCCTCTACTGAACCGGTAAGCAAACTAACCTTATGCCCTAATTTTACCAATTGAGGTAAAAGTATAGTAAGATGAGTTTCTACTCCACCGATTATCGGAGGAAACCCCCAGTGAAAATGAGCAATACTTAAATTATCTTTTTTCATTAATAATACGCCTCCTTTACTATTCCATGAATATCTCTTTTAAAGGTATAGGTTTTATTGGTTTTAAGAATTCTTAACTTCTCAAAAATACCTACTTTTATATTTTTGTGTTTAGAACAAGATATTTTTATCTCTATAATATCGTTAGTTAATTGTAACTTGACTAAACTATCCCTCCAACTTACAGAAAATTTAAGTTTACGCCAAGAACGAGGCATACTAGGATTTATGAATAGCTCGCTCCTTCTAATCGCAACTCCTCCAAAACCAAAAACTAAAGTCTGCCAAGTTCCTCCTAAAGATGCAGCATGAATCCCCTCAGAAGTGTTTCCGTAAAGATTACTTATGTCTGTACGCATAGCAACATTAAAAAAATTGTAAGCGCGCTGTAAGTCTCCAACTTCAGAAGCAATAAAGGCATGCATCGGAGCGCTTAGGGAGGACTTATGCACTGTTTTAGAAATATAATAATCATAATTAGCCAGCTTTGTCTTTATACTGAATATGTCATTGAGCAGATAAATAAGCATTAAAACATCCGCTTGTTTTATTATCTGAGTTTTACCTAAATCTTTTGCTTTTATCCTTGAAGGTATAAGGGGTATACCATTTTCATCGGTTCTGCTTAGAGTAACTTTCTTTAATTTAAAAAAACCATCGAATTGTTCAATAATGCTTTTCTTGTTAATCCGAGTAACTATTCGAGAGGCTATTCGTTTCCAAGATTTTATTTCCTTTTCTTTTAAATCTAACTTCTTAATTATCTTATTGTAAACTTTAGTTTTTTTCTTTAATCTTTCTAGCATTTTAACTACAACAAATAAATTCCATTTAGCCATCATGTTGGTAAAAGCATTATTATCTACGGCAACGTGAAACTCGTCAGGACCAATAACATGTTTAATTTCATACTTATCTTTCTTTTTGTTGTATTGAACTCGCGAGGCCCAAAACCTTGATATCTCTATAAGCATCTCATAACCAGCATCTTGCATAAACTTATCATCACCAGTAGCTATATAATATTTATTAATAGCGTAAGCAACATCAGCAGTTAAGTGATGTTCCATCTTATGGGTGTGTATTTTGATAATTGTCCGATCAATATCTGTGGCCCAAGTTGGAGTCTCTTCCTCTCCAGTACCTGCTGACTCCCAAGCAAACTGCGCGCCTTTATAACCATTTCTCTTAGCAATTTTTTTTGATTCTTCTAATCTTCGGTAACGATAAAGAAGCATATTCTTTGCTACTTTAGGAAAGGTAAAAAGATAAAATGGTAGGAGAAAAATTTCTGCATCCCAAAAAATATGTCCACGATATCCCTCGCCGCTTAAAGTTCTTGCCCCAATGCTTGAAAACCCATTGTCATAATGAAGACAGCTAAGCATATGATAAATATTGAAACGCATATTCTGCTGAATATTAGCTGTACCTTCAATAACAACATCAGCCTTCTTCCATAGTTTACCCCAAACATCAATATGGTCTTTAAGAAGAGTTGAGAAATCCTTCTTAAAAGCTTTATAAAATATATTAAAAGCGTCTCTTTTTTGTGCTATATGATTATCTTTTTGAGGATAATGCTTAATACAAAACACCTTAGTAAATACTACTGTCTGGTTCTTCTTAAGTTTAAGAGTGAATACATTATCTTTAGATAATACTTTTTTATTGTTAATATGATAGTAAAATCCTGCCCAATATATAACTGTATATTTTTTCTCAAAGGTTTCTTTAACAAGATAACCTGCTCCTTTATATTGCCCTAACTCTTTAAGCCGAAAATGTTTTTTCCGACCCTCGGTTAAAATACCAGCATTAGAAGCAGATGTGTCTATACCAGTATTTACATCTAATGCACACGCAGCATCTAATGGTGTTAAGGCCACTTGCATAACTCCTATGTTTTTATCGTGTCTAGAAATAAATCTTACTGACTGGTAATCATAACACCTATTCTTGCTATCCTTATATACAGTATGCCTGGCCAATACAGCCTTTTTCATGTTGAGAGTTCTCTTATGGTCAATTGTATTCATCGCGATTAAGCCAAGTTTCTCACCACCAACAGCAAATTTAAAATTAATCGGATTAGAAAAATTGACCATCTCAGAAACTTGAGACGCCATCTTATCGTAAATTCCGGCAATATAAGTTCCTGGTACACAATCATAAGGTATTTCCTCATAAATACCTCTAGTGCCTAAATAACCATTGCTCAAGGAAAACTGAGTTTCTCTTATAGCTTGAAGCTCTCTTGCCCACCCGGTTTCTTTTATCAACCAAAGCTCATCATTAATATAGTTAGAATAAATGTCTTTAGGTTTTGCCATTGCGCTCTTCTCCATAAGTGTAATTAATAATCTTGCTTTTGCTTAATGCTAAGTTAGGTACAATTACTATTGCTTTCTCTTGGGATAAAAACTTTGAGCGCCTTACTCCAATCTCTAAAACATCAACTATCTCTCCTGAAGGAATCTTAACTCTATCACCAATTCTAAAAGGACGATCAACCATAATCATAAATCCGGAAATAATATTAGCAATAGTATCTTGAGCCGCTAAAGCTATCGCTAAGGAACTCACTCCTAAAGTAGTGATTAAAGCACTTATATCAATTCCATAAAGAGGCAAGATAACTAAAAGCGCGATAACCCAAACTACAACCTTTAATAGCCTCCTGGCAATAGGGATTAGCTCATCATCAAGATTAGTGGAAGTTTTGGAAGCAATGTTTTCTTTATACCAAGTTGAGACTCCGGCAATAACCCTCTGGATAATAAAACCTACTATAATAATAAGTATGGTCAGAAAATACTTCTTTAAATCTTCTTGTAGTTGGACTGATATATAAGAAACTATTTTTAGTTGATAAAAAGTATAAACACTTAAAAATAACAGGAAGAGAAGTACTGGGAAGAAAATTGTCTTTGCTATCTCCCAACCTATTCTTTTAGAAATCTTAGCCATTTTTTAACCTCTTACTTTTATAATATATCTGATAGAATTGAAACATTATTATAGCATAAAGAAAATTTTTCCAAAAGCGAAAAAATAGCTAAAAAGAAGTTATTTGACGCGCTTTCTTCGGAAAGGAACCTTTAAAACCTTATCTAGGAGAGGATAATAAGACTTACCATTAATTTCTACAGGGATAGTGATCTGACCCTGGACCAGGACTGATACCTGACGTTTAGTAATTATTAAAGAGATCCATATTCCTTTATAGGCAAATCCAAACTTCATACTCCGCCATTTCATCGGCAGCCGAGGCTCAATAATAATTCTGTCTTCAGCGACACGCACTCCGGCAAAACCCCTTATAGCTATGTCAATGGAGCCACCCATAACTCCAACATGAATACCCTCAGGCGTAGTCCCACCTTGAGTATCATAGATATCTGACTCAAGAACATCTATATATCCCTCCCAGGCTCTTTTAGGCTTACCTAAAGCTAAAGCGATAAAACAATGAGTGACTTTACTCATTGTTGAACCATGAGAAGTCCTTCTAACATAATAATTATAATTTTTTCTTAAGGTATCTTTTTCAAGGTTATAACCTAACCTCTTAAAAATAGCTTCTATCTCAAAAGGAGGAAACAAGTAAAATATCATAAGTAAATCAGCCTGCTTCGAAACCTTATAAGCATCAGGCGATTCACCTTCAGCCTTTAAAATCCTATCCAACCTCTGGATATTCTCATACTCACTCTTGTAGCCCTGCCAATCTAATTCTTTTAAATCAAGATAACCTTCAAACTGGCTTATAATGCCTTTATCATTTATTGCCATCTTCATCTTATGAGCAATCCTATCCCAACGTGAAAGTTCTTTCTGTTCTAACTTTATCTTCTTCATAATTCGCCTCTTATTGCCTTCGGGCAAAAGACGGATAACTTCTTGAGCTCTAAGCAGAGTCCAGACAACCATAAAATTAGTATAAGCATTATTTTTTAGTCCTGGCCTTGATGAACCGGGAAGCTTTTCATGAAACTCATCTGGCCCCATAACACCTTTAGTATAGTATCTTTCTTCATTTGAATCATACTTTACTAGACTCCCCCAAAAACGAGCAATTGAAAGAATCAACTCAGCTCCATAGCGGACTAAAAAACCAAAGTCACCGGTTCTTTTCCAATACTGCCAAGCATTGTAACAAATAGCAAAAGAAATGTGCCTCTGACGTTGGCTATGATCAGGACCCCATTCACCTGAAAGAGGATTCAAATGAACTGTCTGAGTCTCTTCTTTGCCTGAGGAACCACTCTGCCAAGGAAACATCGCACCCTTGTAACCTTCTGCCTTAGCATATTCTCTAGCTTTAGGAAGACGTCTGTACCGATAAAGGAGTAGAGCTTTAGTAATATCCGGAAGATGCAAATCGTAGAGATGCATGGCAAAAATCTCATCCCAGAATATGTGTCCACGGTAAGCTTCGCCATGTAAGCCTCTGGCCGGAAGGCCAGCATCAATCTTTGTATTATGCACAGAAGCAATTTGAAGAAGATGAAAAATATGAAAACGTAAGATTCGTTGTGAAAAGGTGTGGCCTTCAATTTTTATGTCAAATTTCTTCCAAAGTTCCTCCCATCTCTTCTGATGAGTCCCAAGCAGTTTTTTAAAACGGAGCGGTTTTGCCAAAGCGGCAATTGAGCTCGAAACTGGATCAACGATACCTTCATCTTTGGAGGTATAAATTGAAACTATTTTTTCAATTCGATAAGAAGATCTTGCTCGGGCAAAAAACTTAAACTCTTGGCCAATCCTCTCTTTCCCTTTCATAAGATACCTAATACCAGGCTTGATCTCTCGCTCCGAAGCAAAAATGCGAGTCTTTGCAGCTTGAGCAACTTCGATCTTTGAACGACTAGTCTTCATTGAAAGAAATATCCCGTTTCTCTCAAAACTACCTAAAGACGAGGCTTTCCAATGTTTAGAGTTAAGCTGACGATATCTCTCTACACCGGCGTTAAGTACAGTACCGTCAAGCATAGTCCTTACAGTAACCCATTCATTATAATTTTCGGGAATAATAATATATTCAAAGGCTCCGAAATGAGGGTTATCCATATGAACAATCCTATTCATCTCAACAAAAGTTTTATGTCCCTTTCGATTTTGAAAACGAATTTTCCTGCTTAATATACCTTTTCGCATGTCAAGTTTCTGTTTAAAGGAGAGTATTCTAGCCGTCGAAGGATAAAACCACTCACTATTACCAATCTTAAAGGTTAAAAATACCCAATTAGGACAATTCACCATATCTTCATTAATGATTGTTCTGCCGGCTATATGAGTTGCTAGGCGATTGTAAAGTCCGGCAATATAGGTTCCCGGATAATGAATCTTAGACGCTACCGATTCTGGAACAGCACCTCGAGTTGCAAAGTAACCATTACCTAATGTACAGAGCGTTTCCCTTAGGGCTTCTTCGGCCGGCTCAAATCTCTCATAGACTATTGTCCAAGGAGATGAGGTTTCAATATTAGTACTCTTAAGTAGTTGCGATGGCTCTTTCAAATAACTCCCTTACATCTTTCGGCGAAGACAATACAAAATCAGCTGCTGAGGCCTTAAGCTTATCCGAAACTAGGATACTCATTCCACGAGTAGAAACTACCCTAAAAGCATCCTCATCGGTCGTATCATCCCCTATATAAACTACGGAAAAATCTTCCCAGTTAATTCCTAAAGCATTCATTACCCACTTTACAGCCTTACCCTTATTCCAATCTATAGCTGGAAGAATCTCAAAAACTTTTTTACCTTCCATTAAACGCAAAAGTTTATTCTCTTGAATTATTTTATCAATTAAAGTTTTTATTCTAGGGAAATCTTTTTTTTGGGCTAAACGATAATGCACAGCTGCACTAAACTTCTTCTCCTCTATTATTACGCCCTCAAGATTAGATAATTCTTTTTTTAACCTTTCGATTACCTTAGAAACTAAAGGAATAGTCTCCTTGGCTTGAGGCTGTACCAGCCTAACTCCAGAACCCTTAATATCAAAGCCGTGACTTCCGGCATAAACTAATCCGGGAATACCAACAAGTTTTTCAACGTCCTCTCTCATTCTCCCGCTTACAATTGCAGTCGTATACTTTTGAGATAATTTCTTTACGCTATCTTGCATTTCTTTAGAAATCTTTGCTAACTCCGGACGTGAAACTATCGGGGTTAGAGTTCCGTCATAGTCTAGAAAGAATACTATTTTCTTCTCATTAAAAAGAAGGGATTTTCCGCTATTCAAATAAGAAGGATTAACTATTGCTTTTGTGCTCTTTTCTTTTCCCTCTAAAGACTCTATTTCACCACTTTCTTTATCCCAATTTTGGAATAAATCTCTCGGCTTTTTATGAAACCACTGCTCAATTAACTCTAAATTAATCTCTGATAAATCAGTAACTACCAGGTCAGCTCCATTCTCAAGTAATTCTTTCTGGTTATTTTCTCTGGCTAAACCAATGACTAAACCAAAACCGCCATTTCGCCCAGCTGCTACCCCCGAAGAGGCATCTTCAACAACTATCGACTCAGCTGGTATAGTTCCAAGATTAAAAGCTGCTGTTACAAATATATCTCCTTCAGGCTTTCCTAAAAGGCCCATCTCAACAGAGACAACACCATCTACCCTTGTTTTAAAAAAATCCTCAATTTTAGCAGTTTCTAAAATCTCTTTACAATTTTTTGACGAAGAAGCTACTCCTATTTTAACTCCTGAAGCCTCTAAGGACTTGATCAACCCAATGGTTGAAAGATAAACTTCAACTCCCTTAGTTTTTAAAACCTGACAAAATTTCGCATTTTTTTTATTTCCTATACCACAAACGGTCTCGGCGTCAGGAGAGTCAGTTGGTTCTCCATAAGGAATATTAATACCTCTTGATTCTAAGAAACTTTTTACTCCTTTATAACGAGGTTTACCATCAACGAAGGGAAGGTAGTCATTCTGGTGGGTAAATTCACGAAAAGGCTCTTTATCTCTCTTCTCTCTTAAGCGTAAGTACTGATCAAAAGCTTCTTTCCAAGCTGCTGCATGAACAAGAGCAGTCTTGGTAATCACGCCATCTAGATCAAAAATTACAGATTTAAAGGAATATTTACTATCCATAAGCTAAAATACCTATTTTAGGTAAATTTCATAATACCACAAATAGCTTTAGATAAAAAGGCTAAATCTGGATAGCGAAATTTTAGAGAAATTTCATCATAATCAGGCCAAGGACAAGATAAAGTGCCCCTCCAGCTCGATAAACACTCAAAGAAAGGTTGGCTGAAAAGGCTATTAGTTTATCAGAAGCCTTAGATTTAAGAAAAATAAAAGCCTTGAATATACCTATGATACCCAAAACTAATAATATCTTAGGTAATAAACCGCTGGCTTTTAAAGAGGCTATAATTAAAGTAATTGAAAGAAATAATGTCAGTAAAAATAAATTCTTTTTTAACTTTTTACTACCTTTTGTCTGTAGCTTTTTGCGTAAGATTTCCGGCTTAACAAGAATCATGATACCCCAAATAACCCAGATAGTCCCGATGATCTTAGTTATCATAAACACCTCCTTTTCGCTTATTGCATCCCAATAAAAGAAAGAATATTATTCAAAGCAAAACCTACTAAGGTAGCGGTAAAAAGCATGATTAGAGTTGACTTTAACATATCCTTAATACCAAGCTCCTTAACTAAAACCATAAAGGTTGCTACACAAGGAAAATATATAGCCAAAATCGTTACTCCGGTAATAAGCTGCCTTAAAGATAAATTAAGTGGCCTCAACATCCCCACTGCAACGTCTTTCCGCAAGAATCCGACGACTAATGCCCCTACTGTCTCTTGGGGAAGACCCCAAAGTTTAGTTATTATTGGAGAAAAAATACCACCTAAAAAATCAATAATTCTTAAAAAGTAAAGAATATTTACAATTAGTATTCCTAAAAGCACCAGAGGAAAAGCTTCTTTCAAAAACCAACTTATTCTCATCCACAGTTTTTTTAAAATACTCTTTAAGTGAGGCATCCGATAAGGCGGAATCTCAATTAATATCTCTGGACTCTGTCCTCTTATAAATACATTCATGATTCTACCCAAAGTTAACCACAAGCAAAAAATGATTGAAAATACCAGCAGCACATACTGGCCACCAAATCTACCGAGAAGATTAATTATCATTGCGGTTTGAGCCATACAAGGAACAGCAATTGCTAACAAAGTTGCAGTAATGAATTTTTCTCTTCTGGCTTCAAACAACCTACTGGCTAAGGCACCCGGTACATTACAGCCTAAACCTAAAATCATTGGGATAATTGCATAACCATGAAGTCCTAATTTATGAAATAGTCTATCTCCTAGAATTGCTAAGCGCGGTAAGTACCCCCAATCTTCTAACAGCCCTAATATAAAATAAAAACTAAAAATATAGGGTAATACCACAGCTACCGGAATATAAAACCCGGTAGTAAGAAGACCGAAAGAAACTCCATAATCTATCTCGCCGCCTATTAGATCTCCGATAAGAGTAGACTGCAGGAAACTACCCTCTCCGAAAAAACTACTTAACTTCATCATTATCGGTGAGTAAAAATTCTCAAAGAAAGGATCAAAAATGTAATTAATCAATCCTTCTCCAATAAATCTGATTATTGAAAAGGAAAAAAATACTACTGCCGCTGCGATAATAAAAGAAAACGGTGGTTTTATACTTAAATCTTGGAGTACGTCTAAAGGGGTATGATGTCTATGGGAAAGTTTCTGAACCTTCTCTATCACCTCTCCAATCTCAAACCAAATCGGATCTTTTAAGTCCTTTAAAGAAGAAACTTTAGCCTCATCTATCCTCTGAACTAACTCCTTAACCCCTTCTCCAGTAAGAGCACAAGTAGTTGCTACCGGAACGCCTAAGGAGTGTTCTAGTTTTTCTTTATCTATCTCAATACCCTTATGCTTGGTTTCATCCCACATATTTAAAACTACCAATAAAGGTTTATTTGTTCTACGAATTAACTCTAAAGTTAGGTATAAATTGCGTTCTAAGTTAGTAGCATCCACGACATTAATAATTAGGTCAGCATCATCAATAAGATTAGTAGCTACCTCTTCGGCCTTGGAGGTGGGTTCTAAACTGTAGGTTCCCGGAGCATCAATTACCTCTGCTTCTATATTGGGAAATTTCATCAAACCCTTGGCAAACTCAACAGTTGTGCCTGGATAATTAGCAGCAATAACCTTTGCACCAGTAAGACGGGAAAAGATTACGCTCTTGCCTACGTTAGGATTTCCGATTAAAAGTACCTTCATAATAATTCCACTACCACTTTAGAAGCCATACCTCTACCTAAAGCAATTTGGGTACTTCCAGCTTTTACAATTATTGGACCAAAGGCAAACATTCCTCTCTCTTTTTTAACCACAGCTCCTTCTCTTATTCCTAAATTTTGTAGCCTTTGCTTAAGACCTCTTCCGCCTTCTATCCTTATTACCTTCGCGGATTGGCCAGGTAGAAGTTGAGCTAAACTTGACATTTTTTACACTCCTTGCATAAACCGACAATTTTTAATGTGTGTTTTAAAGGATAAAACTTTTTATCTTGGCAGGTTTTCTCTTGCAACTTCTCTATCTCTTTATCTTCGAATTCTATTATCTTGCCACAGCTAACACAATAAAGATGGTCATGATGTCCAGCTCTAAGGGCTAGCTCATACATCTGAAAATCCTTACCTAACTCTATAGGAATAAGAAGACCTCTCTGGGTAAACAACTTTACCGCTCTATATGCAGTCGCTCTAGAAATTTTACTATTTTTCTGTTTAATTCTTTTAAGGATATCTTCGGCAGAAAAATGCCTAATATTCAAAGAAGAGATTATCTTGAAAATCTCCCGACGGGGATAGGTATGACGGATATCGTATTTTTCTAATAAATTAAGAGTTTTCATAATACTTTGAGACTCAGTCTCAAATAGATATATCATGAAACCCCACCCCTGTCAATATCTAAAACAAAAATGAAATGGGAGGTTAAAGCTCTTTTACTATCTTAAAAGTCTTTCTCAAAATGCTGCGCAATTGGGCTTCTGTTATTGCTAAAGGTAGGTAAAGATAAATAATGCTGCCTAAGGGGCGCAAAATAAGCCCTTGTTTTAATCCTTTTTGGTAAACCTCTAGTCCTATCCTCTTCTCTAAACCAAAAGGTTTCTTGGTCTTCTTATTCTTTACCAGCTCTATTGCTCCAATCATACCGATATATCTAACATCACCAACTAAAGATAAATCTCTAAAGCTTTCTAATTTTTTATGGAATATCGGAATAAGCCTATTAATCTTCTTCAAAGTATTCTCTTGCTTATATATTTTTAGACTTGCTAAAGCTGCGGCACAGGAAGTAGGATTAGCTGTATAGGTATGGCCATGGTAAAAAGTCTTCCTCTTGTGGTAATCTGCATAAAATACATTATAGATTTTATGAGTGGTCAAGGTAGCTGCAAAGGGGAGATAACCTGAGGTTATCCCTTTTGAAAGACAAATAAAGTCTGGTTCTACCTTTGTATGCTCACAAGCAAACATTTTTCCGGTTCTACCAAAACCACTGGCAATTTCATCCAAGATTAAATGAACATTATACTTCTTAGCTAGTTGGGCAGCTTTCTTAAGATAGTTGGGAGGATAAATAATCATACCTCCGGCAGCCATAACTAGTGGTTCTAAAATTAAAGCTGCAATTTCTTTGCTTTTTTTCTTTAATATAGCTTCTAGAGAGTTTGCACACTCTATATTACAGGTAGATTTATCTCTTCCTACCGGGCACCTATAGCAATAAGGCGAAGGAGCTTTAAAGCTTTTAAAAAATAATGGTGAGAAAACTTTGTTAAATAAGTCCACTCCACTTACACTCATGGCCCCGATAGTATCACCATGGTAACCGGAATCTAAAGACAGGAATTTTGTCTTTTTCTTTTTTCCAATATTCTGCCAATACTGGAATGACATCTTCAATGCCACTTCAACTGCTGTTGATCCATTATCAGAGAAAAAAACTTTAGTTAAACCTTTAGGAGTAATCGCAACTAACTTCTCAGCTAATTCAATTGCCGGCTTATGAGTAAAACCGGCAAATAAGACATGCTCAAATGAATTTAGTTGCCTCTTAATAGCCTTATTTATCTTAGGATGGCTATGACCGTGGATATTACACCACCAGCTGGATATAGTATCATAATAACAATTTCCCTTATTATCATAGAGCTTTATTCCTTTTGCTTTCTCGATTAAAATCGGAGGAAACTTCTGGCAATCCTTCATCTGAGTATAAGGATGCCAAATATATTTTAGGTCTTTTTTAATCCACTTATCCATTTGGTGACATTATAGATAAACAGGCCGATATTACAAGGGCTTTATACGCAGCGGTTGAGATCTGATCTCAACTGACAGGTGATACAGCAATCTACATTTAATATAAAAACAGCCTATGGGTATAAACAATCGAAAAAATCTCATAAATTATACCCCTAAAGGTATAATAGTGTTATTATTGCACCTCTTAGGGTATAAATTATATGAGTTTATACCCTAAGAGGTATAAATTTTTTAAAAAACTGTTGAAATTATACCCGATATGTGATATATTTGAGTTGTTATGAGACAAGCTGATTCAAATCTATACATAATAAATATTTCTTCTCAAATAAAAAAGTTAAGAAAGAATATCGGGTTAACCCAAATTGAGTTTGCCAAACGAGCAGGAGTCGGTTTGCGTTTTTTAAGAGAACTTGAAAACGGTAAACTGACAATAAGAATGGATAAGCTTATGCAAGTTTTGGATTTCTTAGGATATCATCTAGAGTTAAAAAGGAATGAACATCAACATACTACGAATAATGAAAAAAACGGATATTGACTAAGAAAGACTTTCTATGGATATATTAAGAAAAGCGCAAGTATTTTATAAAAATGAATTAGCAGGATATATTTCAGAAACACAAAACGGCTATATTTTTCAATATGATCATGAATTTTTTAAAAAAAATATTTCGATTTCGATATCTTTACCTCCCAGAGAAGAACCTTATCATTCAAAAGAATTGTTCCCTTTCTTCAAAGGACTTCTTCCAGAAGGGTGGTATTTAAATATTGTAAGTGCGACGCAAAAAGTAGACACTAAAGATTCTTTTGGTTTATTATTAGCAAGCACCAGTGGTGATACAATCGGTGCAATTACTGTAATAAAAGTAGAATAATAAAAATGAATGAGAAATTCCTTAAAGAAATGTTTAATTCTTCTAAATGTCCGGTTATAGATTTTAACTTGGGAGATATGTCCCAAAAGGCACAAAAACTGACTGGCAAACTTTCCATTTCTGGTGTTCAGCCTAAGTTATCTGTTAAGCTGGACAAAAAACAAAATATATTAATCCCTGTGGCTGAAAGCGGAGAATACATTTTAAAACCACAAACCTCTACTTTCCCAAATATCCCGGAAAATGAGCAATGCTGTATGAATATTGCCGAAAATTTAAACATAGACATTCCGCTTCATTGCTTGATTCCTTTAAAAGATAATAGCCTTGCTTATGTGGTCAAAAGATTCGACAGGGAAAAAAGCATAAAAATTCATCAGGAAGATTTTGCACAAATTCTTGAACAAACCGATAAATATAAAGGATCGGTAGAGCAAATAGGCCGAAAATTAAAAGAAATATCTTCAGCGCCAGGTTACGATGTGCAATTATTTTTTGAAAGGGTCATTCTTAACTTTATTCTCGGCAATGGTGATGCCCACTTAAAAAATTACTCGATTTCTTATAGAGATAAAGATAATATTCGCTTAACACCCGCTTACGATATCGTATGTTCAAAGCTAGTTCTTCCCGACGAGAAAGATTCGGCCATAACTATTAATGGCAAAAAAAATAGATTACAAATAGAAGATTTTAATAATTCGGCTGAATGCTTAAATATCCCTTTAAAAATTCGATACGAAAAATTTAAAAATAAGTTCGATACCATGAAAAAAATTATAGCTCGCTCTAGCATTGCAAAAGAAAAACAGCAACTATTCCTTGAAATAATAGAAGAGAGACTGGCCCGTTTAAGGTTGCCGAAATAATAAAATATTTAAGGTCTTTTTTCAACAATGAAAAGAATTATACCCATTTTGATAGTCGTTATTCTCACTGTAGTATTTGTCGGTAATATAGCGGCTAAAGAAATTGTTGAAAAACGTGGTGAAAAAGTAAAAACAGCTAAATATGATGACAATTCTTGACAACTTTTAGTCGATGGTAAACCTTATTTTATAAAAGAAACTATATTTCATCCCGGTAAAAAGGGGACGCTTCTATTTTTTTACCTTCCTTGGCCTGCCTCTATACATCTTAATATTACTTACTCTAAATTTCTTCTCCATCTTTCTGATAAATTCATTTGGGCCTAAGAATCTTGCATTAAAGTTGATTTTTGCAGTATCTTTTCCCGTATTTTTTCTGTAGTTATTTTGTCTGATAACTTCAGCTTTCCCCCAATCGAAATAAACCGGGTTATGAGTTGTAATATTATCTTTTATCCCATAAGCATAAAAATTGTAGCTAGACCACCCATAATTTTTTGGTTCTTTTACCAATCGCGCTTTTACAGGATTTAATTCTATATATCTGCCGCAAGCTATTAAATATTCATCTTTGCTTATAATAAGACTTTTAAATCTACCCTGCCATAAATGACCACAGTAATTATATCTTTTGCCAAAATACTGAAAATAGGCAAGATTCAATTGTTTCATGAACCTCGAAAGAGTGCTTTTGGGATTAATGGCAACTATTGAATGTACATGATTAGGCATTAGACAGTGGTGGTATATTACAATATTATTTTCTTGTTTATATACCTTTAAAAACTTAAGATAAACCTTATAATCAACATCATCCTTAAATATTTGTTGACGATTATTACCTCGAGTTAAAAGATGCAGCACACCTTCTTCCGGCAAAATACGGAATATTCTTGGCATATTAACCCTCCTAAGTTTTTATTATGCAGTTTATTATAAGATCAATACTAGAAACGTCCCCTTTACTTATAAGACGTCAGAGAAGGCTAAATTCTTTCAAAAATTTTTAAATATTTTAAGGAAGGCGGGCAACAATGGGAGATCCGCTTCAGTGGTACAGTGATAAAAACAGAAGCGTCCCCTTTTTCTTTATTTTAAATTAAATAAAATCTTTTTACCTATTTTCTTGAAATTCTTATGTAGTATGTTTTTATCTTTGGTCCAAGGTAAACTTCCTAAAGACTTCTGGCCACTTATTGCTTCTATTATCTTAGGATTGTCTTTTAAAATTATATCGTTTCCTTTGCTCTTTAAATTATTAAATACAACTCCAGCTATCTTCATCTTCCTAGTCTTAAGAGCTTCTATGGTAAGAAGGGTGTGGTTAATTGCTCCTAACTTATTACCGACGACAACTAACACCGAAAGATTTAATTTCTTGGCTATATCTATTACTAATTTATTTTTAGTTAAAGGGACTAAAGCTCCGCCTACTCCCTCAACTACTACAAAATCAAAGGCCTTTTGTAAGGATTTAAAACTCTTCTTTATCCTTTCGATGCTTATCTTTCTCTTTTCTAAGCTTGAAGCAAGATGAGGCGAAGATGGAAATTTAAAGGTATAAGGAGAAACATCAAATCGACGACCTCTTAGTTCTTGTTTTTTCTTATCCATAAGCTTTAAATGAAGGCTAACGTCTTTGGAAAAACCTGCAGAACCAGTCTCAACCCACTTTTGAGTTATTACCTTATAGCCTTCACCACCCAAGAACTTAGCTAATAAGCCGGTTACAATAGTTTTACCTATGCCAGTGTCAGTTCCGGTAACAAAAATCCCTCTCATTTAACACCTCGACAGAAAAACATCTGATAAGTAGCTACTATACTTTTAAATCTCTTCTTATAAATCTCCTCTATTGAGGCTACCCTTCGAGGGGTCCAGAAAATTTCTCCTCTTAAACCGTTACCTCTTGTCCCGGTACATCTTAAGCTTTCTAGCAACTCTAATAATGAGTTATAATTCTGATTATAAATCTCCTCTTTTACCCTAACTTTGCTAAAAATACCTTTTAATATCTCCTCTACTTCTTCCTTACCCAGAAAATTGCTAGCGCTTATTAAAAGAGGCTTACCGAGAAACTCCTCTAGACAACTATGCAACTGGGAAAAAGTCTTAGGCCCAAAAGTAGAGAATAAAATACAGCCTCCTCCCCTAAGAGCTTCCTTGCATTTTACTAAATCTAGCTCTAACTCCTGGAACCACTGGAAACTAGCATTAGAGCTTATGAGATCAAATTCTTCTTTTAAGCTAAGGCTCTCAGCATCAGCAACAATTAATTCTACTCTCTCGTCCCCTAACTTTTTCTTTGCAACTTTAATCATTTCAGCTGATATGTCTACAGCCTTTATCTTAGCTTTTGGAAATTTATCTCTTAGAAGCTTAGTATAATTTCCGGTTCCGCAGCCAATATCTAAAATATTCGAAAATTCATCACCATTAATTTCTTTAATAAGTATAGAAGCACAAAGGTTCTGGACCTTTGAATGCTGATCATAATCCCGGGCATGCTTTGAAAAGTTCTCTTCTATTATTTTTTTATTTACCATATGTATTTACCTAAATCGGCTTCTAAAAAAGGAATGTGGCCGGAATCTTTAATAATTATTAATTCAGAATTAGCTATAGCTTCTTGAACCTCTCTAGCCTCATTAATAGGTGCTATTCTGTCACTATCTCCGTGTACAACCTTGATTCTTTCTATCCCGGATAACCTTTCAGTATTTATCTTTGCTTTTGCCAAATAATCTAAAGTTTTGAGTAAATAGTTTAAATTACAATCTTGACAATAAGTTTTAAGTAAGTTTTTCTTAAACCAACTTAAGCTTATCTTTTTAGAAAAACACTGCCCATAAAATTTATAAAGATAACCTTTCTTGCTTTTCTTTAGAAGTTCTCCTATCCCAGCTATATCCTCCTCTTTATATTTCTTCCTTATACTTACCAAGATAAGCTCCTCAACTAAATTAGGATATTTTGTGGCAAATTCAGCTGCCAGGAATCCGCCCAAAGACCAACCCAATAAAGAAATCCTATCTATCCCCTTCTCTCCCAAAGCATTAAGAATGCTATTCTCAAAGGTAAAAGGAGAAAAATCAAGGGGTAATAAATAATTAAATTTTAGATTTAAGGAGTCAAAAATCCTATAGTCAGTGGCCCAACCCGGAATAAGTACAATCGTCTTATCACTGCCTCGATCTAAATATTTAAAAATTGACTTCTGCATAGATCTTTAATTAGTTTTTCTAATATTTCTTTTGAATGGTGATAAGTTAAAGAAAATCTTAACCGAGCCTCTCCTACTGGCACAGTAGGCGGCCGTATCGGAAGAACCCAGTAACCTTTTCTTTGCAACTCTTCGCTAATCTTAGTTACCTTCTGGTTATCACCAATAATCAACGGCACTATCTGAGATGATCCCCTTACTTTAAATCCTGCTGCTTTTAATCCTTTGCGAAAATAATCAGCATTATTGATAAGGTCTCTTCTGCGTTCTGGTTCCTCTTCTACTAATTCTAAACTGGCTAAATTAACTGCGATTACCGAAGGTGGAAGAGCAGTAGAGTATATAAAACTTCTGGCAGTATTTATTAAGTAATCAACTAACCCTTTTGAACAAGCGACATAACCGCCAAAACTTCCTAAAGCCTTACTAAAGGTCCCGATTATTAAATCTATTCTTTTAATCAGTCCTTCTTCTTCAACTACTCCTGAACCATTCTTACCAAATATACCGGTTGCATGAGCCTCGTCTACCAGTAATTTACAATTGTATTTTTCTTTCAAGTTAATTAACTCTTTTAATTCCGACTTATCG
>Ga0208769_1000270_pt1 | contig 26751 bp, 27 predicted proteins | sample AntAceMetag02UKC_FD_184768 | JGI IMG/M metagenome (GOLD analysis project Ga0208769, IMG submission 184768) | Saline lake microbial communities from Ace Lake, Antarctica- Antarctic Ace Lake Metagenome 02UKC (SPAdes) (version 2) | ecosystem: Environmental > Aquatic > Non-marine Saline and Alkaline...
AATCTTGATCAAACTCGTTTTTAGACATATCTACCTCCCAGGCCTGCCTTTGGGCCTCCATGTGATAATCCCACTGTGTTTCGTTTAACATCGTTTCAATATCCCTCCCTGCATTTAATACCCATTCATGACCTGATTATACGCTTCTTCAGCTTCCTCTCTGATAGCTTCCCTTGCATCGGCATATAAATCATTCAAGGCTCGTTCATGTTCTTCTTTATCAATCAAACCATTTTCATAATCACTATCCAGCTTTTCTTCTTCTTTTTCTACCGCCCAATTTATATCCATATCATTTCAATCCTTTCTCTATTTTTTTAACCCTCGTTTGTATGGCTTTAAGATTTATAGCGTTTAATGGTCCAATTTCAGATAACGCCTGCTTAAATGCCTTTTCTCTGTTTTCTAACCATTTTTTCATACAATTGTGGCAAAACTTACGAGACTTATACCCAAGATCAATTCCACATCCTTTACACCGACTCATCTTCCCCTCCCAAATTGATTGCATCTCTCTGTTTTTTTAGTTTGTCGTACTCTTCCTTCAGGGCTATCATCTTCGCGTTGATCTCATCCAGGAGGTCCAATTGTTCTTCGGTGGATAAAAGAATTTACCTAAGATCCTCTTGATGTTCATTATGTCCATTTTATAACCCTCCTATTTTATCAAGTAATTTAGTGACTTTCCCATCTTCTAATGCTAATAGTGGAAAATTCCGTTCATCGCAAGCCTCATAATGCTCAACAAATCGTTTTTCATCCCATTGAAGTTCATCGTAGGACCTCCTGGTTAAACAGGTCCAGCCACCAATTCGCCTGACGGCTTCTCTGGTTTTAGGGTGTTCAACCTCTTTTCCTTGCTTGAGGGCTGTTATAACATCTCCCCAGGCATTAAGGGCTTCCGTCTTCTTGTCTCCCTCCAGGGCTTCAATGAAATCCGCGACCGGAGGCATCTTTGCGAATTTACGATATCTCAGAATCTTCTTAACTGCAGCTTCGACATCCTCTAAGGCAAATTCAGATAACATATTGAATCTCATTGCCATACCAGCCTTACTTATTTCATCCCTGAAATTATCCGCCATCCCTAACATGATCTGGACAAACCTTGGCTTATCTTTAGAATTCATCTTTCCCCCTTTCAAGAAATGCCTTTGCTGATTGAATGTTATATTCCTCTCTAAAATTCCTTGCCTTGAGTTCAGGTTTATTCTTTTTCTCTTTATCTCTTCTTGCCCAATTCCTAACAGTGGCTTTCCAGTCCTTCATTTTGTTCTTGCCTACCATCCAGCCGTTGCTCTGGTAATGATCCAGGAAGGTATCTATGTTAATCGTTAAATTCTGCTCTCTCAGGAAGTCTGTTATCTGTTCCGATGTTGGAGGTTTGAAGCGTTGAACTTTTTCTTTCTTGATACTTCTTTCTTTATTCTTTTCTTTCTTATCATTATTATCATTCTTTAGTATAGTGTCGTCTCCGTATCGTCTCCGTATCGTCTCCGTATCGTCTAGACTGTCGTCTTTGTAATTAGCGAGCGACTGAAAAGTATCATAATTTATTATAGTTACGATCATTCCGCGTGTCGTCTTGCGTGTCGTCAACATTTGCTCTTTTTTTGACCAACGCATAAATTTATCAACTTGTGCTTTTGTGGCCCCTGTTTTTTCCTGAATCCACTCATATTTCATTAGGCATTGGCCTCGTTTGAACTTTTTTGCATCTTCAAACTTAACCTTGCTCACAAGATAGAACCATATCTTAAACCATTTATCGGGCTTACTGAAGAAGATCTCACTATCTACCGTTTGCCTGGCCCACAATAAAGCCCCACCGTCTATTTCTGCCATTAAGATCCCTTCATGAGTAGCTTTTTTATCTTATTTCTCGTACGGTTAGGATCAATATCTAAAGTCATACATATCCAATGAAAAGATCCTATACCCCTATGTCTACTGTTAAAGAACCATTCATTCGCTGACCACTTAAAGGCCGGATCATATAAATCTTCAAAGGCCTGGAGCATAACAGACGCCCATAATTTTTTTTCCATGTTATTCCTTAAGGCTATTTAGAATTGCGTTCATGCGTGTTGGGTGGGCTATTTTCCTTTCAGCTTTGTTCTGGATTTGCCTAATCCTTTCCCTGCTTAAACCGTATTCATCCCCGATTCGCTGAAGAGTATATTTTTCACATCCAAACAATCCATATCTCTTTATGATAATCTTTCTTTCGATCTCCGTAATAGTTGACAGTACCCTTTTTATAATATCGTCGGAAGCTTTTGAAATAATTAAGGATATATCTTTCATTTTATATTTTGGGGTTGGCTTTGGGTGCGGTCCCATAGAAACCTGTAGCGTTCGTTTTATGCCTTTATTTACATGCGTCTTTTTAGGGATATTGTCAGGATTATCCTTAACATTCCATTTCGGCTTAAAGGATTTAATGAGAATTGTTTCCATAACATCCATATAATCATCAACTGGAACGTAAAGAGCTTTGTCGAATACACGGCGGGACCGATGCTGGTGTATCCTTCTGTGAATATTGTTAGATTTGCCGATATAAACCAACTCACCCCTCCTAAATAAAAAATAAATGCCCCTCGGGACGTTTAAATCAAGCTCTACGAGGTCCTTGCTGTAATTTTGCAACTCTTCGGGCCACCCTTTTTGTATTAGATTTTTCATGTTTTTTACTATTGCATACCTGAAAACATTTGTCAAGTCATTTTTGCCTTTTATGCTTATAAATGGCTTGACGGCGAAAATAGACGAAAATGGCTGAACTTAGTTGATATAAGATGGTAGTACCCCTCCCGCAGGATGAAAACTCCCGAATATCGCCTTATACTGGCATTGACTAACGGATATATTTTGGCGTAGTATTACGGCCAACAGTAACCCGTTAGATTGAAATGTGGGATAGTATGGAAATGCAGTCAACGAAACTTCGCTCCCCAGGCCCGGACGGTAAGGCTCCGGGCGCAAGCCTTCAAAAGGAGCAAACTCAAAATCTGGGTTTGGAACCGGAGAGTCGCTTTTGTAACTGTATAACCAGGCGGATAATGATGGTTAATATTAGTAGTAAATTGATATTGTATGTGTTGTACTTTCAAAGCAGGATGAGTCACACCCCATCCTCACCATTACCCTATTCGCCCCCACATTTGAGTTTAACGCCAATTTCTGCCCTATTCGACACCCCCGAGCCTGGACCCCCAAGCGGACAAGCCAAGGCCAGCGGAACGGTAGGGTGGAGCGTCCCTGGCATCCAATCGCCAAGCAGTCGGAAGGGGCTGTTTCTTGGGTAAACGGTTCCTTTGCCAGGGATCCTAACCGTTAAAGAACGCATTTCAGGAAATTGATCTCATGACACTCGAGCAGGACCTTCAAAGTTTAGCAAAGGATATCCCAGACGCAGAATGGGACGCTTTCAATAAAGGAGAAAACATGGACAAACTGGCAAGAGTTTTGGCAAAATACTGGGAAAAGATCCCTGATGATCAGGTGGGTATTGTGGCCGAAGTTTTGGACGCGTTTTTAGATGACTACAGGATAGTTGGGTGGGATCACCCGGAAAAGGTCGGATACGGAGAATAAAGGAGAAGAATGGCAAATTATAAACTTTTAGAGAAAGACGACGTGACAGGCGAATACCGCTATAAAGGTCAGTGGTATTCATCATATCCTTACGCTGAGGTAGAGTCAGATATGGAAAAGGCTGAGATAGAGTCGGATACGGAGGCGATTAAAAATGGCAACATCAATAATTATAGTATATGCACACCTTGATCCAGAGCAAATGATACAAAAAGGGCTTGAAGCTGGCCTGAGCGAAGAAGCCGCTGATTATTTCAGATATTTTAATGAGGTTAAGTTAGAATTGACCGTCAACAATCTTTCTGGAGACGTATTGAATTGTAAATATTTACCCATAGGTAACCCACGGAGATGATTAATGGAAAATAAAAAGACATGGTTAGAGGATCGAAGAAAATCGCTTGGAGGTAGCGATTCTCCAACTGTATTAGGTATAAACCCATACACAACCCGCACGGAACTATGGCAAGATAAACTTGGCTTGTTACCAGAACAGGAGCCTAACAATGCCATGAAGCGCGGGACGGCCCTGGAGCCCATAGTTGCCGAGATCTACCAGGAGACAACCGGCAGGGAATTGAAGGTAAACACAGAGATCCTAAGAAATAAGGACCTCCCCTATATGCATGCCAATATAGATAGAGAGATCCTGGGTAATGGAGATCCTGGGGTTCTGGAGATTAAATGCCCTGGGATTCACATCTTTGGCAAGGTCCAAAGAGAAGGTCCCCTTGACAGCTACCTGATACAGCTTCAACATTACTTAGCTGTTACCGGCCACCGTTGGGGATCTCTGGCAGTATTTAACGCCGAGCGGTGGGAACTGTTGTTTTATGATATTGACAGAGATAACGACCTCATCAACATTATCAAGGTTAAAGACGCGGAGTTCTGGCAGCTTGTTAAAGAAAAGACCCAGCCTGAAGAAATAGACCAGGCTGAGATTCTTGATCTTCCTAAAGTTGGGGATTCAAACTTTGTTACCATAACCTCTAAAGAGTGGAGTAAGGCCATCCAGCGCCTCCAGGTAGCGAAGGACTTGGCATCTGAGGCCAAAGCATTAGAAGAAGAGGCGAAGGCCTCTGTGATTGATATTATGAACGCTGAAGGGGCAGAGATAGCAGAAGGCAATAACGCCCGGATCTATTATAAAGAGCAATCTGGAAGAGTATCAATTGATACTAAGAAATTAAAGAAGGACCAGCCGGAAATATGGGAACAGTACAAGAAACAAGGTAAGAGCTTTCGCTCATTCAGGTTTTACAATTTGAAAGGAGGGGTTTAAGATGTCAGAAGAATTATCAAAATACGGTTCCGCATTACCTGTCAGCAGGAGTATGTTTTTCAACGTGGCATTGTTTGAACACATGCAAAGAGTGGCTAACGTATTCTCCCGGAGTACAATGGTTCCAGAGCATTTCCAGAACAACATTGGAAACTGCTTGATCGCAATGAACTATGCAGACCGGATAGGGGCCGACCCGTTCATGGTTATGCAGAATATGTTTGTAATTCATGGCAAACCAGGCATTGAAGGTAAGTTGGTAATAGGCCTTGTGAACCAAAGTGGCAGGTTCGATCCGTTGGAGTTTGAGGAAGGAGAAGAGTTCTGCACCGCCTTTGCCAAGGAACTGAAAAGCGGAAAGGTTCTAAAAGGGCCTAAGATCACGATGAAGATGGTAAAAGCCGAGGGATGGTTAGATAAAAAGGGCAGCAAGTGGCAGACCATGCCCGAACTGATGTTTCGTTATCGTTCTGCCACCTATTTTGCAAGAACTTATTGCCCCGAAGTTCTTCTTGGTATGCAGACCAAAGAAGAGATTGAAGACGTAATCGACCTGGCCCGAAACACTAATGGAAGCTATAGCGCAGAATCAAAACTTAATGACCTGAAAGAAAGGCTTTCAACGGCCAAGGATGTCCAGACTCAAGAGCCTGATCCGCCGGAAGAGGAAGCCGAAGAGGTCTCACTGTTTGAGGAATTGAAATCAGCCAGAGGTAAATTCAAAGAATACACCTTAGAAAACCTTGATAAGATCCGGGAAATGACAGAAAGTGAACAAAATTACCTGATCGCTAAGTGGTCTAAAAACGTGGAAGACGAAGCGCCTCTGTCGGCACTTCTTAATCCACCCCCGGAAGAAGTTGCCGGAGAGCCAGAGCATACCCCCCCATGGGTGCGCCGGAAACATTTCATGGATGAGATGAAAGACCTCCACGACAAGAACGAAATCATATATTACAACTGCTTGGGAGCCAACGGATACACGTCGGTCAATGATGTTCCAGAGGACCCGGCAGAAGAGAATAGAATATTGAATATCATAAAGGAAGAGATCCCAGGAGCGTAAATATAATGCTTGTCAAGCGGCACACTTCAATGTTAATGGAAGACTACTTAGAATTAAAAGAGAAACTCCAGAAAATTCAAAACTGGATTGAAGCTTACCCTGTAACCGCCTTTCCAGAACCAGACTTTAAAAAAGCTGCAAAAGTCTTGAAAGAAAATGGAATGACACTTGATGCAATTACTGCCAGTAACATGCGTCATGTTTTAAATGGGATTAAAAACATAATTGATAACCAAGCAGCGCAGCGTAGAGGACTTATGGAATTACGAGAATGGTGCTTAAATTATGGAATACCACAAGAGTTTGATGTGGATGACGCAGTAGAAATGATAACCGATTATTTAAAGGAAAAAAATGGCGGATAAAGCAAATAGATTTAAACCTAAAATCATCTGCATTTTGGATGCCACAATCGAGAAAGAAGTGCTCCTTGACGCTGACCAAGAACGAGTTAAAATCACTATTATCTGCAAAAGTAGCAGGTGGGAGTGGTTTACAAGAGAAATCGCTCAAATAGGCTGGGAGGTTCAGGAGATTAAGAGCCGAAAGAGAGGGATAGAATGGGTACCATAGCAACATGCGCGGTTTGTGGTGATAAAAAGGAATTGTGTGGGTCTGTTAGAATTGATGGTATCCAGCAACCGCGTTTTTGTAAGGACTGCTTACTTTTATATATGCAAACAGGCGACATGAATGTCAATGACATTTACTGGCTTGTTCAGTTGGCTCAATTAAGTGATCAAGACTCAATGTTAGCAATCAAAGGAGAAAATAATGATACTAAAGAAATCCCAACGGGAGGAATTTGAGACAGTATCTAAGCCATTAATAAAATGGTTAAATGAAAATTGCCATCCCCATGTCAGTGTAATTATTACCACCACAAGTTCTGAATTGTTAGAGGGGATGGCCTCAACTGGTCCAATTATGGATTATGTAAAAGATTGATAACCTGTAGTTAGGGGATACTTATGAAAATCGAAGCATGTAAATGCGAGAAGATTGCGGAGAAGGAATTTGACAGGCACCCGGAGATGAATGAAGGGTGGGAAGAATTGTTTAGGAAGAACGGTTTCGTGTATATCGGCTACCGTCCTAACCAGTCGCTTGAGATGGACGGTAAAAAGACGCCTCCACTCAGCTAATCGTTATCCCCAGGAAGTAAATGCCGTTTAAACCCAAAGAATCAGCCACTCCCGAAGATTACCCCGAACTTATAACCCCGCGAATACCCTGGGAAGAGTGGGGGGCCCAAGAGCAGGAAGAGACCATGCTCAAAGCTCTGGGGGCCGATCTTTGTGAGTGGCTGGAAAGGGGGAGCCATGACACCCTTCCAACGTGAACTAATCGCCTATGCCATTATTGCCATCCTGGTCGTAATGACCGTGATCCTATGCAAGAACAATACCTTACAGAGTATGAGCATTGAGGCAATGATAGACGCCAGGGTGGAGCAGGAGTTCAGGACGCGGTATAGAGACGTCCCTCAGATCGTGATAGATAGAGGGACGGTCTATGCCGGAGATAGGGAGATCGTGATAGATGAAAACTGATCACTTACTATTTCTCAAATGCCGCAAAATCTCTTTTATGTCCCGTTGAGATTCGTTTTGATTTTTTTTGAGATCATCCATTTGATCATCCAACTTTTTAACGATGGTCTTTGTTTCGATAACATCCTTCTTGACAATAGATAATTCCTGTTTTGTCACATACCTAAGAGGATCTGACGCTTGGCCCGACCAAACTTTGACGCCAGTTATAAATAACGGAATACCGACCGCCAGTAGAATCGTAAAGGCTACTTTCTTGCTTACCTTATCTTTCAATTCCATTTTAATACTCTCGTGACTTTTCGGTGCAGGGCAATCGTCCATGATAAAACCATCCTTTAATACCCGCCAGTAAGGGCCGCACGTTTCCAAACAGTGTTTGCAGTACAGACATAAACATAATTAGCATCCCAAGCAATCTCTCCCTGAGTACACGCAGCGTTAGAGGCCGGAGTCTGAGCAGTCCTAACGCGAACTGAATCGGCGTTTATATCTAAAAGGGTAGCTGGTGTCGCTATCCCGATACCTACATTGCCAGCAGAGTCGATCGTCATTGCCTTCGCAATCGCCCCGGATTCCGGCTTAGTCCAAAAGGAAAGCTCCCCACCAGAGTCAGTTCCCGCGTTAGCGTCTGTGGTGATACAAGCCGATTGAATAGCAGCCACTAATTTTGAAGTACCATCCATAGTTGAAGAACTGGCATTATCGTCATTACTAAACCATAAACTTCCTAATACTTGATCGTCATTATCGGTCCATCCAGCAATCTCAACAACGGCTCTTTGATCTTCAGTGGTCTCAAAAACGGTTAAAAAGGTCGTTCCAGCAAGGCCCATAATGGGGGGGACAGTGGTTCCTATTCCAACATCTCCACTACTGTCAATCGTCAATTTAGCCGCAGCAGCCTCACTACTCCCCGTAGCAAGCACCAAACTCGTAGCATTAGAAGCCGCACCAAAAGTACCTTCAGCTTCCGCCCATATAGACGCCCCCGGAAGTATGGCGTCCGTTCCGTCACTCTCAAGCGGAGCATTAAAGTTAATCCGGCCAAGCTCGTCTCCGTCAACTACTGTCAATTCCTTTGTCGCTATTGTGACTATCCCCGCCGCCCCTGCATCTCCCTGCACGTCAAGAAGAGATTGCGGTAGGATGGTTCCTATGCCTACGTCATTAGGGAATGAAGTAAGGCTTTCGGCAGTATCAGGGAGTAGATTCCCAATTATAATAACATAAGGATCATCGCTTAAATCATACATATCAGCAGTAAGCTCAGTACCACTATTACCGATGAAGACGGTCCCGTACACTCCGCCAGTTCCGGCGTCCGTAATCGTAAAGCCTACCTCGGCATCTCCAGCGTCTTTAATTACTTTACAGTTAGTGAAGGAGTTCCTTTGAGAAAATTCGTTTAAACTCTCTAAATAAAAATGGTTTGTACCTGGATATGCACTTGTGCTGTTGTAAAGATGGGCGTCATTAGCATTGTAAATATAGTAATTCTTGACAAAATATTGCGCCCAGCAATCAATCATAGTGACAGACATGGCTTGACCAGCAATATGAAACCCAGCCTCAGCGTCAAGGTCCGAAGTCTCAGCGTGACAGTTCTGGAGTCGAACCCTGCCATATCCATCAAACTTAAACCCGGCAGTAGGTGCAGGATCATCATTCAAAACAGTGCACCTCTCAAAGGTTAGAGTGTTATAGTAGGCTCCATAGGCAATGGGGTTATAAACATATAGACCGATGTTCCCAGAATACCAAATATTGACATCAGAAAAGGTCGTGACATCCACCATCCCTTCAACATATACCCCATAACTTGACGCATCGTTAATATCAACATGGTCAATGACATGATTCATGCTTACACAACCAGCCCTGGCTCCGTCAATTATACCGTAAATATGAATTCCAATGGTTGGTTGATAAATCTTGACATCCCTTACAGTTACGGCGTCAGACTTGGCTATAAGGATGCCACCATTCCATAGATGCAGGTTTTCAAAAGTTTGGCTCCCTTCTTTGTGATCATCCGTCCCGGTACAGGTCGCCTCTTCAACGGCTATGCAATAACTATCATAATCCTCGAAATTCTCAAGCGCCAGATTAGAAATGCCCCCAAACTGATTAGTCCCGTCTCCGCCCGAGTCTGTGAATTGAAACATGATCACATCAGCCGTGGCTTTTATAATTGTGGCAAATCTCCCCTGTCCTTCAAAGTAAATCCCACCGCCTGCAATAGTTATGCCACTCCCTATGTTGTAAGTCCCTTGACCGAATAGAATACGGCCACCGGAACACATACTTTGGACACCAGCGCAAGCCACTTGAGGAAGAGAATCAACCGCTGATTGAATAGCAGCCGCACAATTAACTGAACCGTCAGCCTTTGCACCCCACCATTCAGAATAGATTGCCCCCCGTTGAGAAGTTGCGGAAAAGCTCACAATTCCAGTGCTGTTCTCGTTAAACACCTGAATACGTTCAGCGTCCAAGATTCCATTAAAGATCAGATCGAAAGCCCCTAAAGTGATATAAGTCCCCGGAACAAATCTTAATATACTACCGGACCCGATAGTCACTTCTGCTTCAAGGGTAATAATGGCCGTAACTATGATAACATCATCGTCTTGAGCCGCCAGCAGTTGAGCATGGGTAGCGACATTAGTAATCGACCACGGATCTATGACAGCAGTTATGCCGCCAATGGACTTGTCAGTTATGGCCGCACCCCAGGAAGAAGACGCCAGGGAAAGACAGATAAGAAATAACCATAATGCTTTTTTCATTTTTTAGATCCTTTGTTTATTATGTTTTCTAATTTTTTAAGCCTACTATGCAGTTGAAGAATATATAAAGCCTGTTCCTCTGTCTTAACCACTAATTCTTGCATACCAGAGCCTAAGTTAATGGCCCCGTTTGACTCTGTTAAATCATTTATCGTCATACCTGGTAACTTGTTTTCTTTCTTTACAAATTCGCTAAGATTATTAAGGGACATTAAATCATATTTTGAGTCAAAGACGTAATCACTACAAGTCAGAGTTCCGCATGATGCGACAACTGTTCCGGTTGTGTAAATACCTCTCTCAGTGGTCCATGTAACATTTGCGCCACCGCTGAAACTGACTTCATTACCGACCGCAACACACCCTCCCAAACTTACAGAAGAGATTGAAACGCTACTGTAACCATATAGCCTTATTCCATAGGTTGTACATCCATCAGCGTGGACCCCGGAAATATTGACATTCGTATTATATAGTGCTCCACCATGCGATAACAAATAAATAGCAGCAATACATTTATTGCATGAGTCGGAACAGTCCTCCATCCCATATCTATTTCCATCAACATTTATGTTAGATATAACGGCATCTCCGAAAGTTCTACCAACTGCATAGACACCCGCAACGGTACATCCATATACATCAAAATTATTAATGATCATACTTGTAGGGTTGTCGTTTCCAGTGGTTGAATCTTGCGTATCTATTATAATGCCAGCTTGAAGACCGTTGAGAATATGTGCGTCACTTGGATCTAACGATAACACCTTGACACCATCGAACGTAGCCCCCCTTGTAAGTTTGTGAACATAGATCGCATTAGAAAACCATCCATGGAACCTTAAATTACTGTATGTTGAATTAGAACCTTTTCCTGTTGAGATATGCAGTCCCACTTTATTATAGTCGTCTGAAACAAAACCTAAGTCACGTACATTCGTAAAATTCGCACCTGTAATTGACAGCATATCAAAAGTTGTAGAATCTGAAAATAAATACGCCGATGCTGAAGATTCACCGACTAAACTAACATATGAATACGATTGAACAAGTGTGCTTGATATTAAATACTTTCCAGCTGGGAAGAACACCGTTCCACCACCAGTTGCGGCCCCCGCTAAAGTTATTGTTGACTGTATAGCTGAGGTGTCGTCATGGACTCCGTCACCAATTGCGCCATAAGTCTTAACATTAAAAGCATGGTCACTTGAACCACCACCAGTACCAACCAAAGACCCGTTCCACCATAAAGCACCCCCAACATTGTATAAAGTATAGGTTGATGGAGAAGGAGCCACCTGACTATGAAGATAGATCCCCTCTGTAAACTCTCCCCGACCAACGACATCAAGTTCACTTGTGATAGAAGTTGTACCTATTCCAACATCACCAGTAGCAGATATCGCCATTCTCGTAAGGTTATTAGTTTGAAATAATATAGGATGAGCCGTTTTGGATCTAAATATAATACTTGGATAACCAGCGCCAAGATAGTATCCACTCCCGTCAGCGAAAAATTCGCCCTGAACGGTATCATTTTCCGCGCTGAACTCAATAGATGAAAATGAATTACCAGCGGTATTGGTATTAGAGACCTTAATACAAGGCAGTGAATCCAAATCACCTGACGAGGAAGAATACTCGACTATGAAATCCCTGGTCGGCGTAGTCGTGCCAATCCCGATATTACCGCCATGCTGCATGGTCATTACATTAATCTCACTACCTCCACCATGAGCGGTTTCATTAAATTTTAGATCGTCCGAATATACCTCTATAAACCAGTTGCCAACATCTGACTTTAGATTGAGTTGCCCACCAAGACCAGAACTAAAGGCTTCAAGTCTTGCCATAGGGTAAGTTCCATCAGTTGAGTAAGATTGTATCCATAACCATGAAGGAGTACCCGTTACGGTTTGATTTGAAATAACGACCTGTGCGCCATCATACGAGATTCCAGTGGCCTCAGACGCCCAAAAATTATCTATAATAGAAGTCGCGTAAGCAATAACGGCAGCATTATCCGGCAGGTCGTCTACTCCACCCCCTGCCACATCATCGGAAGCATCCCTAGTGGAAGCTGTACCAAAATAACCCGTATCAACCGCCAATCCACTGGCCTCTTGTGTGAGGCCGGTCCCTGCCTCGACCGACAACACATCATCGGCTAACGCGATTCCATCGCCATCACTCACCCCGGAGCTGCTACCAGTGGCCGCAAGCGTTATCCTACCGTCTGCATCAACGGTTATATTTGCATTAGTATAAACCCCTGGAGTAACAGCAGTATCAGCCAGTTGAGTAGTCCCAACCCCTCCAGCGGTAATCGACAGGCCATCGGTATCAGCAGTCAAACCAATTCCGCCAGCAACAAAAAACTCCGTCCCTGTAACACCAATCCCGGACCCAGCGGTGAAGCTCCCAGACGCGCTCCAGTGAGCCTCCCCGTAGGCGTATATCGCTGCACCATCAGGGATATTAGCATCATTCCCCATCGTTGCGTTGTAGGTTTTAGTTGCAATACTCCCAAGGCCTAATGTGGTTCGTTGAGCGGCCGCGTCAGCATCATCAAGTAAGGCCCTTCCCGCAACCGTACAAGCTATCTCTTCAACATTCCCGGCCCCGGCAGTTGAACGCCCCAAGAGTTTGTCAGTGGCAGAAACATTCTGCATTTTGGCATAGGTAACAGCATCATTGGCTATCGTGGTTGCGAAGGAAATGTTTGCACTCCCTGACCATGCAGCCGAAACACCGGTAACGTCACTGGTTAAAGTAATGGTTCTGGCATTAGCCCAGGCCGTGGCCGTGGCCGCATTGCCCGTGCATGACCCGGCGCTTCCAGTTGCGTTTCCTGTTACGTTGCCCGCAACGTCTCCGGTCACATCTCCGGTAATATCCCCTATAAATCCCGTAGCTGTCAACATTCCAGTGCTGCTATTGAAAGTCAGATTTGTTCCAGTGTTCGGTTGATCCGTTCCAACCGCATCATTAAAAAAACCGACAAAACAAGTCGTATCTGTGCTTTCATCCCTGGTTACTATGGTTAATGGCACAATACTTGCAGACCCATCAAAAGCAGTTCCACCAATATCTACTGAGGCAGCAAGGGCCGTAGCTGTGGCCGCATTCCCTGTGGTTGATCCTGAAGACCCTGATACATTTCCGGTTACGTTGCCGGTCACATTACCGGTTAAAGTCGCGGTAATAACCCCGGCAGAAAACTCCCCGGAGGCCCCCCGCCTGACGATCATATTAGCCGTGTTAGCACTAACAGCCCCATGTTCCGCCCCTGTAACTGCTTGGGAATGAGTATAAGCCGTGTCCCAATCGGTTGAACTATCTGTCACAGCCGAAGCAACTCCCCCGGAGATCTTTACAAACCCCTCATATCCTGACACATCGGCGTTAAGACCTCCAGCCGCCATATCAATATCGCCATTATCGGCAACATCATAGGTGGACTTCATCATATCGCCGCCGCCACTTCCATCGAATGAGCCTGTCACAATACGCCAAAAAAACGCGCTTGTGCCAATCCCGGAATTCTTGACAACAAAGTTGGTTGCGGTCTTACTCTCAATGGAAATAACGCCAATGTCCTCTATATCGGTTTGTGTCCCAATGGTTATAAGAACATCATAATCCGTCATTCCGATATCTTCGCCAATCGCAACCGTCACGCCGGTTGTTGAATTAAAGTTATCCGTACCATCATAATTATTTTCAGATAACCCCAATATGGCCGCGTCAAGGTCATTCAATACCGCCTGGACTGTACTTGACGCTGAATAGGTGAACTCGTCATAGACTCCTATGAGGTAGGCCCCGGAAGTTACCGCACCGGCTACACCGTCTAGGCCAAGGGAAGTCAAGGCCGTGGCAGGCACAAGATCCGTTGCTATACCGGACCATTTCAACCTGTCAGAATACGCCGTATTCCAATTAGTTGATGTCCCGCCAGTGGCCGTAATAACTCCATCTACTTCGAGTTTCGTTGCGGCGACAATAGCGCCGATCCCGACATTACCACCGTTGTCAATGGTCAGTCGTTGGCCCCCATCATTCACTATTGCGAAGAAGCCAGTCGCATCATTTTGTATGGAGATCCCTTCAGCCGTGTTCGTCAAGATTAGCCCTGCAACTTTAGCGTCACCAGATTCAACCTTGATATAGTTCTGATCAGCCGCGACATAAGTGTGCAATAAATAACCAGGAGCGGCAGTCCCTATGCCCACCTTACCGTCATTGTAATATATATCCGTACCTGTAAGGGTCCAATATCCGGTCCCTCCACCGCCACCCCAGGCGATAATTGCGGCCCCGGTCGGAAGGGTGTTATCATTAGCCACAGCATCAGCTTTATCCAATATAGCAGCGGTTCCCAGGTAGCCGTCACCGACCTGGACATAATCCCCGGTATTACCGGACCCCATGGCTATTCCACACCACATGAAAACTATTGCCAATGATAATAATACTTTACGCATTAGCTGACCTCGTGAGTTCCTTAGCAACATTACCCGCCCCCATTCTTAAAAAAATCTCATAATCCACACTATTTAAAGTACAATCCATTCCACCGGCTAACTTTAGGAAATCTCCGGCTTTCACTACGACCGTTCTTGCAGCATGAAGGGCCGATATAGAAAACACATCACCGGGAGATAACCCCAGGATCTTAACAAGATTGTCGCTTGCAGCGTCCAAATAGGTATCAACGATGTAATGGGCAGGACCCGCGGCCACCGTGATAAAACCGTCTGTATCAAGATCAACGTAAGTATCCGGTAAATTGAACCTATCGCTCGGATGACTGATATTATCAAAACCTGTCTCTGCATCATTCCAGACGAGATAATATCCAGCTCTCGGGTCCGGTAAGGTTAGATCACTATAAATTGAGGATTCGGATAAAGATAGGCCGCGCCCAACAATCTCCCGAAGTTGCTTAATCAGGATCACAGCCTTGTCATAAGTGTCTTCATAGGTCTGATCCCTTAATGCCAGAACAGTCTCTTGAGTGTACGGTTTACTGCTTATAATGGCTATCTTAGACAGGTTGGCCGGTATGCTGGCAACTTCAAAGACGATATTCCCACCGTCCGGGTCCTCAATATCTAAAACGTCAATCGTGAAGTCGATGTCAACAGTCTGAAGAGCACCATCCACATATACCGTGATCTCTTCCTGATCGTAGATGATAAACTCAAAAGGAAATGTATCCAATACACCATTGCCAATGTAGTCATTGCGTATAGTTTCGGAAGTGATTGCCATTATCGTTTCCTTTTACCCTTCTTCTCTCTCGTTACTTGCCTGACTACCTGTGGAGTTAGTTGACGCTTCAATCCTTCAACTCCTTTCAAACCCCGCTTTGTCTTGTATCTCTCCAGGGTCATAATATCCTGAAGGTTCGCGCCAAGCTGCTTTGCGAATACCATTATCCTTGGAACAGATAGCCACAAGCCCGGACCTATGCCCTGCATGAGAGTGTTAAGCTCACGGTAGGCCTTAGCCTTAATTTGCCCTATAAGGCTCCTGTCGTCCTTCTCAGCGGCTATCATGGTCCCCACAATAGCAACAAAGCAGCCTATTAATAAGAATCTCCATAATTCCTTGGCTTCTTTCGATGTTAGGGCTTCATTGAGACCCTTAGCTTTCATATCCTTTGAGAAGATCTTGAGGTCCCGTAGCGTTGTTGATAGGATCGGAACAGCCCAGGTCTTATATTGAACAGCAGCGCCACCCGCGCCCGTACCTCCAACAAGGGATTCCGCACCAGTAACCTTTCGCCATCGGCCCATATCTACCCTTAATTCTGCAAGCCTCTTACTGCTAATCTTTCCGGTTTCAAATTCTTCCTTTGTCAAAGATCCTAAAAGAAATTGTTTATTTGCCGTAACCGTTGCAATCCTGAATAGAGAAAAAAGCCCTTCCATAAATCTTTCAGTAACAAGCTTGCCCGGTTCGGCCAATTCAGCAAATACGGACTTCCCAACAAAGGCAATATTCTCCTTGACAATCTTCTTACCCTGATCTGTCTGTAATCTCTTTACCCCAAGGGTATATTTTTTGAGGCCTACCCCTTGAAGGGTAGTTGCCTGTTCACCGATAACGGAAGCAATGCTCACGGGGATGTTAAGCCCAAGATCAAGCATGGTCGTGAAGGTCCTTGCGGCCCTAATCGTTAAATCAATTACCCCGTTCTGTTTCCCTATCCACCTGATACGCCTACCTTTCTTATTGTTTATGTATTTGTTGACAAACTTCTTAATCGACCTGTCTATCTCCAGACCCCGTGGCGTGAAGACTTGAGGCGTCAGAGATTGAGCGTAAATGTCCATCTTTGGGATAAGCTCATCATAAGATCGTTTCCGTTCAAACATCTTAACGTAAGAGGTAAAGGCCCTTGTGATGTTCGCGGTTGGTAAAAGCTCCCCGGACCTGTGGAGGGCAAACTGAAAGAACTTCTCCATTGGCAGGATGTTCCCGGTATCTTCATCAAGGATATTGAAAACAGCTTCGTCTTGCTTGTAATTCTTGTAAAGGCTCAAGAAAGCCTTTTTAAGTCCTGATTCCTTGACTTCCTCAAGGAAAGTTCGCCTCATGTGAACGAAATAATTTTCTCGACCCTTCGTTAAAGCCTGAGTTTTAATCAGATATTCCAGGGCTTCACTGAAATATGATTCCATGAAATGAGTATAGTCCAACTGAGCGCCCGTTAATTCTCCTGCAAGTGCTGGTTTAAATTCCGCCGATGCTTCCATGTATTCCATGATCTTCTTATCTTGAGGGATCGCCCTTTCAATCAAGGTCCTGGCCCTGGACTTCTCCGCTTTCTTGGCCAAGGATAGGGCTTCTTTCTCTATATCATAATATCTTGCATCGGCCTCCAGGAGCTTCCTTGCGGATTCAGTAACCAACATCCGATAAAAAGGATTCTGTTCTGCAAGGGCGGTATCATATCGATAATCGTCAAGCTCATGGACCTTAATGGCCTCGATCTGCTCAATGGTTGCCCCCACTTCTTTAGCCAAGGCTAACCTTGCTTCTCTCCAAGTCCGTATTCCTGCCAGGTCAGTCCTGTCAACAGTCTCAAGTTCTCTCTCAGTCAAAAATACGTCCTCATCGGCAAAGGGTTCCAGGAGCGCCTCGAAGTCTTCAATCTCTTTTAGCGTCATTTTGCCAATAGGCGGAAGCTCTAAGGCCTTCCTATAGTTGTCAACCCTTTGGAGTCTCTTGTCAGCGATCAATTTAAGGAGCCGGTTTTTCGCCTCCAACTGTTCCGTCATTTCCAGGGCTTTGACGAGAAGATCGTCCTTGTACTGTTTGAACTCCCAATTAGACATCAACCCTATATCCCGGCCCTTTGTGAGTTTCTTCATGATGTTTTCAGGAATGACCAGGTAATCTCGAATGGCCCTCAATCTTTCACGCCTACGATATAGGGAGATAGCCTTGTTCTTATGCTTGATTGTCTCGTCTAATTTCCCGGCCCTGTAAGCGTCCCTGGCCGCTCTTGCCTCAAATCGTATCTGATCCGCTAAGGCCGTTCTTTCCGTTAAGCCTTTGATTATCTTACTTATCTTAGTTTGACCCGTTGCTTCTCGTACAGTTCGCTTTACGTCTTTAGCCTTTCGAGGTTTCAAGGCTTTGCGGATCTTGGCAAGGTGGGCCTTCGTGGCTTTAGTCAATTTGGTTATTTCGGCCCTACGCTCCGTTAAAGTCTTGCCTTCAATGCCCTTAAGTTTTGCAGGATCTTTAAAGAATTGCTCTACTGCGGCGTCTATGCTCTTTGAAGCGGCCTGGAACTCCGCCTCTGATAGTTGGTCAAACTCTTGCAAGAACATCTCCTGAGCTTGCTCTAAGGCGTTCCTAACGATACCCTCTTGAATAGGTGTCAGCTTCTTACCAGCAAGAGCTTTGTCCAGGGCCGTCTTGACCCGTTTTCCGGTTAAACCCTGGTCTCTCATGAAATCAGGATAGGTGGAAGCAACACCGATCCATTGTTCAGTACCATCAAGATCCGTCACCCGGACACGCTTCCCGGCTTCTCCGGCCCTTACGAGGCTTGAGAGATATCCGATGTAATGCTCAATATGATCTTTGAAGTCTATTGATGTGGGTAGTTCTAAGGAAAATGGAGGGTCAAGAGCTAACGCAACTTGAGACTTGATGGAAGTTGCGGGAAGTCTTTCGCTAATGTCTCCCGCGATAGCTTCCGCAGGATAGAGGGATCTGAAAGATTCTGAGCTTTGCCCTTGCTTTTTGCGGATGGCCGTTGCTTCGGCTCCCGTGAATTGCTCAATGTCATGGCCAGTTACCTCTCTAATGTAGGCGTCAATGTCCTTACCTTGACTTTCAGTATCCATTTTAGCATATTCACGGATCTTGTCAAGCTGTTTTTTTGTCGGCTTGATCTGCGCCCCACTTCTGGCACTAAAGGCCATTGTAGTAACTGCCACCACATCAGCCCCCAATGCCTGTAAATGCTCAACCAAGGACAAGGAAGTTCTGCCGGACGTAAAGGTGTCACCCACAACAACAACCTGAAAATTGCCCCTGGGTAAATCTCCCTCGAAAAGGATCTTTTTAGATATTCTATCCTTTAACGAGACGCCGGTGCTTGGCTTTCCAACCACCTTAACGATGTCTCCATATACCTCTCCGTTAAAGACTGCGGCTAAGCCCTTGGCGTACCTAAGTGGCAATGCGTTCAACTTGCCAGCGGCCTCGCTATTGACAACGGGAATAAATAAAATGGGCTTATCAGGATCAAGATTCTTGCGAAGTTCTGATAATTTCTTGTCATTGAGCATACGCAAAACAACCCTATCAGCAGCGTCTACGCTTCCCTCGTACTTCCCTTGCTGATAATCCTCGGCCTCACTGGTTCCCTTCCGGCCCTTAATCTGGGACACATTGCCCATGGCAAACGTCCTGGACAAGGATTCGGGCAGATCCACGGTCCTTATAGCCCTTGAGCTTTTAGGCTTCTCAACCGCCTTCTCCCCACCAAGGAACACCTGATCTATCTCAGCGTCGGTCAGATCCGTTTCTTCCCGGACTATCTCAGCCACTTCCCGGTTGAACTTCTCGGCTTCGGTTTCTGGGGGAGGTTTGGGTTGTGGCCTGTAAATATATTCTTCTCCAAGTGGCTCTGTTTTATCGTCTAAAACATCAGACAACCTTACCTTTCGTTCTATAACATCCCCTGTGCCTGCGTAATCTTTTGCTAACTGCCTATTGGTTGTAACAAAATCTCCCGGAACTATTTCTGTTTGACCCTTTGCACCCCTATAAATAGTTATCATTTCATCAGGGGGTTTACCCATTGTCTTGTCAAGCGTTGTTATGTTTTCCCCTAACTTCATCTTCGCTATTACATCAGGAGCATAATCAGCAAAGACACCACTTGTTGGATTAAGCTCATTCAATACTGGAGCCGCCTCTTCAACCTTCTTAACGGTAGCGGGTTTTTTCTCTGGCTTAAAATATGTATCTTGAAACGCTTTTCCCTCCCCGGTTGTGACACGTCCTGGGAGGAGTTTCTTTCCGGTTTCTGCTTCAATTTTTCTAAAGATCGCAGTTGCTACCCCCTTCCTTCTAAAATCAGGCTCAACATATAGGATTCCTCCAGGTTCATACTTTATGTTTTCGCCCTTATCTACAAACCTACCTCTGCCTATCACATTCCCATCTTTATCTATGGCTTCTACGATATGAGTATCTTTCATTCCTTTTTTGTAGGTCATTTCCCATGGCTCTTTAATCCCCGCTTCAACTCCAGCCTTAACCTTTTCAACCTTCTTAACCGGTGTAACCTTCTCACCCTCAGCCCTCTTTGCCATTGCGTCTTTACGGAACACGTCATATTTCCTGACCAGCTCACCCTCTGTCATTTCCGGGTTCTTCCTGATAGTGTCCTCAAGGCCCTGAAGGACTAAACCGCGCTCTTTGACCGTCATTTTCCGCCAGGTCGTGGACGCTTCTATCTTTCCCCTTAACGCTTTTGGAAGGCCCCTTAACCCAATAAGGGCCGGAGCCCCCACAATAGCGGTATAAACCGCAGTAGCAAGGTAAGGATTCCCGGTCCCGTTCATGACTTCTTCACTGAGTGCCGAGCCAGCCTGTTCGAGTTTCTTCAGCGGATACATGGCCGCATCAGACAAGTGGGTCCCCGCCTTCGTTTGAGGTTGATAGACCAACCATTTATTGATCGTCTCAATAACGCCGGTTGCCCCCTCACTTCCAACAAATGGAAGAGCGAAAAGACCCCCCAGGCCTGCGACCGAACCCCCGGCTATACCCGTAATAAAGCTGGCTGCGGCTTCCGCCATAGGGTACACGTTACCGATCTCTTGGGACGTTTTCCAGGCCTCTCCCATCATGGACTTCGCTTCACTTTGGCTGTTCTGAAGGTCGGCGTCAGGGATAGCGGATAGATCAACCCCAGGATCAGGAGCGTCAGGGATACCAGATAGGTCTATGTTTTCGTCATTCGGCATTATAATTGATCCATTACGGCCTTAATAGAGTCCTCATTTATCAGCTTTCCATTGCGTTTCAGGATATCAATGGCCCTCGATCTCTTATCCTTAGTAAGAGCAGGCCCCTTGACTTTAGGCGTTTCAATCTTTTTCGGTTCTACCTTCTTCGGGACCCAAGAGTTCTCCGTAGCATGGCTACCCATCCAATCCACAAAACGGTCGATAATACTCCTTGATTCCTTCATAGAGTAAGGCTTCATGACTTCTTCAAGAGCCTCATACGGTTTTTCCCCGGCCTTAACCCGGTTCTCTAATTCCTCGACCAGCTTTCCGTAGGCATACTCGTTTTCAGCCGCTTCCTTATCAGTGATATCGTCACCTGGTTCAGCGTCAATAAAATGCCAATTCCGCCTGAAAAGTTCAAGGCTTCCGGCAGCTTGCTTGTAGGTCTCTTGTTTCAGCGGATCGTTAGGATCTGGAGGCTTATTTCTGTTTTCGTATTCCTTGACAAACTGTTCGGCCTGTTCCGTTGTAATACCACCAGCCTTTCCTTTGCCGACAAGAGAATAGATGTACTTGACCCCGCCCTTATCTTCTATCCCTTTTGGGTTTGTACGGATCATCTGGGATATATCCGCCCTCGTTGCCGGATCATACAGCTTAAACGGGTCCTGGTCCCCGGCATTAATGGCCTTGCTTCTTGCAACCGCTCTCATTTTCCATTCGTATTTCTCTTTCTCTGGTAAGGTCGTGGAGTCTATCTGATCGAAATTGACATTCCCTTGCGCCACCGATTGCTGAATAGCCTTTCGCTCTTGTTCCATTATATCGTCTGATTCTTGTTTGTCTTTTGCCTCTTCGTTAGTGAAAATGTTGGTTAGCTCCCTTTTCTGTTCAACCGTGATACCGTACTTTGTAGGGTTCCTCAATAATTCATAGGCCTTATCGTAATCGGTCTTTCCGGTAACAGGATCTTTGGCCTCTTGAGTGACCACCTGATACGCCATGGTCAACTGATTCTTTTCAGCCTGCTTCTGTCCTTCCTTCTGAGCCGCTAAGACTTTGGCTTCAACCCCTTTACGGTAGCCCTCTTTTAAAAGCTCGGTCGTGTTTCCCGGGACCTTAAAGTTTTTTCTCAACTCATCAGCGGCACTATTGACCTGTTGATTAATGATAGCGACTTTCTCAGTGTCACCTTCCAAAGAAGCGGCAACGGCCTCCCCTTCCATTAAATTGACAAACTCAATGACCCCCGCTATCGTTCGCTGCCTAAACTTCTCATTCGATATTATACCGACCTTTATATTTGTTTCAGCCTGTACGGTGTTCCAAATTTGTTTCCATTTTGCGGCCACTTCCGGGTTAATATCTGAGGCAGCATCAGACAATTCTTGTCTTATGCGTTCGAGGCCATTCTTATTCTGCTCCGGTATGTCAAGATAATCGGTCCCCTGTATCAGCGTTTCATGATCAAATATGGACAGCTTTGCCTTATTCGTTAGTTGAGTTAGCGAGACAGCATCATCAAACACCTTTTTCCTGTGATCTATGATCTGTAACGTCCGGCTTATGTTCCCGGCAATATCTCCAGACTGGCTTATGGCCTGCCCCATTTGTCCCAGGCCTTGAGCGAACCCGCTCGTGATCCCCAGGGGAGCCCTAACAGTAGGCGCTATCCCGGACCCTATAGACGATTGAATCGGCCTTATTCTCATGATCCACCTTTATAGTTTGAATAGACATTGGCTACCCTTCCGGCCCCGCCTAACAAAGAAGATCCGGCACCCCAATATCCCTGAGTAGCTGCGTTTGTCCCGCTCATCTTTTGGATATTAGCCTCTTGCAGTAACCCCCAAGCTGTCATTTCACCGCCCCGCCTTATCCTTAACTCGTCTTTGGCAACCTCTTCGGCGGATTCCATAAGGACAAGAAGAGGGGTTCCTTCAGCCGTTGATACCCCGGACGCTGCGAACCCGGCCCTCATAGCGGACATTCTACGCTCGGCTTCCCTCGAGTACTGAGAAGACTTCAACTCAGCGGCTTCCTTAGCTTGCTTGGCCTGGTATTCAGCCATCTGGGCGTTAGCCGCTGCAACCTTGTCTTGTTGTTTACCGGCCTGGATAGAGCTTACAGCCGATACCGCAGCCCCAGCAGCAGCAGCAGCAGCACTGACATAAGCGGCTATGGCCGCGGCACTTATACCAGCCATTTTCTATTTACCCCCAGGGTAGAGTTTCACATAACGTAGATAGGTGTTCCCCATAAAATATCGTTCCATTTCTCCCTCGTATGTAAAGCCTAATCGGTCAACCCATTGGATTCCTGCGTAGTGGCCTTTCAGTACAACGGCCTGAAGTCTTTCAAGGGAAAGATCAGAAGACAATCTATTCAAAAACCTGATCGTTGTTCTATGGATAAAGAACCCATGACGTAGGCATGTTGTTCCAAATATGGCCCAGGCCTCCCCAACACCTTTCCACATGACATTGATCCCGGCAATAGCGAATAAGTGACCATTATAGAAAGCGCTAAACGCAGGTCCTGTTGTTTGAAGGTGTCGGTTTAGGCTTCCGGCCCCTATGAACTCAACCATTTCCTTTGTTTCGTCCCCTACAGTAATCTCCATTAGATCATACTCATTGTAGCGCCTCATCTCATAGTTTCCGGTCTTTGTTATAAGGTCGTCCATTTCAATTCCCTATCTCCAGGACGCCGAAGACGCCGAGGATCGTACAGGGTAAAGGATCGTCATGCTCAATCGTGACCCGACCATCTACCCAACCAAGTTGGGACACCCTGACATCACCAGAGTAAAGCGGTATGGCTTCTCCCAGGCCCACGTCAGAAAAGGCCCGGAAGTCTATTATCTCATCTGTTCCGCCTGAATTGATAGTCAACCCTGACGTTTCATGGACAGACACGAACAACTCCGCCCACTTCTTCGGGAGCCCTGCGGTCGTTCCATCCTGTACGTTCATGGTCGGTTTAACAGTGACTAACTTTGATGTATAGGGTAGGCCTATCTGAATCTCGCTTGCAGCAGGAGAGATGGTTACTATTCCATTTGAGACCACTTGTTGAGTGTAGACTACTCCATCGGCCACAATATCAACTGTTTCACCTTCAAGGTGTCCTAACCCCGAGACCGAACTGACATCACCGCCCGAATAGATCAAACCTGAATCCACCATCATATCAGGGTCCATAAATTCGATGTATCTGTGAATCTCACCCTCTACTTCGGGCGGAGTGAAATCAGTTGTTGATCTCGCAGCATCCGAAACCTTAAATTGATCCAACCACCCGGCTAAGTAAAAATAATCTCCGCGTTTTCCAACGTAGAACAGGCCTGTATAATTCTGTGTACTTTGGGTAATAGCTCCAGAGTCAATCAAGATCCCATCCAGGAATAAATAGTAATTTGTTCCATCACCCACCGCTCTAACATGATACCAAGTATCGACCGAAATAGCCGCAGCAGCAGACTCAAGTTGTTGCCACACCCCAAGATTACCGACTTCAAACCTGAGCGTACCATCTAATAGAACAACTGCCCTTATGCCATTATCGTCGTCTGTTTGACCGCAGAAAATACCATGTTCCGCCCCTATAAGTGCAGGAATGCGAACAAAGGTCTCAATAGTAAATATATCGTCTGCACTAAAGTCAAAATCTGAAGAGTCTGGGATAGTTAAATTCCCGGCAACGAAAGAACCTGACGCCCCGCCGAACTTGCTTTGAGATGTATCAATTTCCGCAGCACCCACCGCGGTAACGGTATGAGCCCCCGCGCTCGCATCAGGAAAGGATGTGCTTTCATCAGTCCCGTTCATTCTTAACAATAGAACGGTATCGGAGTCGATAGCGGCGATATCTCTTTTGACGGACACCCAGGCTTCGTTATATGTATCAGTCGGATCTGGAATAACGGCCACACTTTCAATCACGCCATCGGTAATATGCCTGCCCCAACCTACTACCTCTTCAGGCCTCATGTAGGTCATACTGAGCATAACGCCATCAGTCCTGACGGTCCAGAAGACGGAGTTAGGTTCTTGTTGCCATGCGCTATATTTGACACCACTGAGAGTTATATGATCAGATAAAAGGGTTAAATCCGGGGCTACATATCCCTCATCAAACGAGTTAGGATCATAGGTCAGTTCCCTGAGCTTGCGTCCGCCTTTCTGCCAATACAGCAAACTGTTATTTACAGGGACCGGGCCTAAACTCTTCGCCCCTATCGCCATCCCCGGCTTAACCCTTACGTTGGTTGGTGAAATGTAATCATCCATACCGCCAGTCATTTTGTAGATACCGTCCCCCGCACCCATTATCATTTCCCGGAGAGATCCTAACCACAAGATTCTGTTACTGGCAGGTATTGTGTAGATAAAGGCGTCTGCATCGTCTGTCCCGGCCTCAAAGTTCTCCCAATCTCCCTTTTGTGAGGCCCATACTGTCTGAGGTTGGTTATCATTTGCAGCAGCCATAAGACTTTCTTCATTGAACATCCCACAAGAAGGGTATCCTCTAACGGCGGACCAAGCCCCTTCCTGGTATGAGTCAGTATCAGCCGTAGAAAACAGAGTTTCTAAAACCGTGGCCGTGGCCGTTGTAGTGTTAGTAACCGCAGTTATTTTGACATGACCCCAATTTCCGCCGATATTAAGCCTCAATAGCGCATCTACATGACCGTCAAGAAAGAAATCAATATCGGAAGTTATGTCTATGTCACCTGTTACAGCAGATACACTAAAGACCGTTCCTGTTTCTTCATCTAACCATGGACCGTTTGTGAACTCGACTTCATCTAATGACCAGGTGGCATGAGCCGTTCGGGTCAGTTTTCTCCAGGCATGATCAGGATGAAAGAGGTACATCGTGTCGTAGGACTGAAAATATTTCAGTAAAGGCAAATCCCCTTCGAGGTAAGGGCTTACTATTTCCGCTGCGGCGCCAGTGATAGGATATTCCTGGTCTGGAGGAACAAAGTCAGCGACTGACCTTGCAGCATCGGAGATTCTAAACTCATCCATCCAGCCACCGTAATAGGCCACAATTCCGGTGGATGTGCCTATCAGCAGATCTCCGGTATAGTCCTGCATACTTTTAGTGATAGCAGATTCTACCAACTTTATACCATCAACAAACAAATAGTAATTAGTGCCGTCACCGACTACTCGGATGTGGTGCCAGGTATTCACAGTCAGCTTGGATATTGCGGTCTGTAGCGATTGCACCGCTGCGGTATGCCAGACCGAAAATTCAACGCTTCCATCAGCCCATACCATAAACCGATATTTATTGTCAGCGTCAGTGTACTGGCTACAAATAACCCCTGTCTGTAAGGTCGTCTGATAAATGTTAGCCTCAATCGTGAACACATCATCAGCGCTAAAGTTAAAGTCTGCATGATCCGGGACCCTGAGATAACTTAGGTCCAGTTTAGTGAATAATCCTGAAGCCCCGCCGAACTTGCTCTTGTCTGTGTCGATCTGAACCGTTGTATTAGCTGTAACAGTATGAGCCCCAGCACTTGAATCCGTAAAGGTTTGACTTCCATCGGTCCCGTTCATGTGAAGTAGCAGGACAGTATCAGCGTCAACGGTTGCTAATATCTGACCATGGTTCATGAAGAAGCGCATATACTCATGCCCGGCTTCAATAATGTACGCCTGCTCTGTACTGAAGATGAAAGGGATAAGCCTAACCTTTCTTGTTTCATCTCCCTGAGCGCATACGAAATGTAGGCCATCACGCCGCTGTACCCCGCCATACGGAAGGATTATAAAGTTTTCCAGGGTCTCAACAGCGTTCCAATACTTAGCAAGATGCGACGCTCCGTAAAGACGCGGCGCTAATTCTCCGGCAGTGAAATTGAATTGAATAGGCTTCAGTCGTGACATTATCTCACTCTCGTTAGTGTATCGTTATAGATCTCTCTCTTTGTACTCTCCAGGCC
>Ga0208769_1000272_pt1 | contig 26725 bp, 25 predicted proteins | sample AntAceMetag02UKC_FD_184768 | JGI IMG/M metagenome (GOLD analysis project Ga0208769, IMG submission 184768) | Saline lake microbial communities from Ace Lake, Antarctica- Antarctic Ace Lake Metagenome 02UKC (SPAdes) (version 2) | ecosystem: Environmental > Aquatic > Non-marine Saline and Alkaline...
GCGTTGATAAGCCTGCCTCTGTTGCATAAATAAATAATAGAGAATAAGGAATAATATGTTAGAAATACGCTGGCATGGACGTGGTGGCCAGGGTGCTAAAACAGCTGCACAGTTTTTAGCAGAGGCTGCCATAGATGCGGGGAAGTTTATCCAATCGTTCCCTGAATACGGACCTGAGAGGGCAGGTGCACCAATAAGAGCTTACACCAGGATAGACGATGTCCCGATTAAGCTGCATTGTGGTGTTACAGAACCTGAAGTTGTTGTAGTTATTGACCCTACATTGGCAACAAAGCAAGTGCTTGCTGGCCTGGGTAAAGATGGTATATTAGTAGTAAACACCCATAAATCTCCTGAAGAAATCAAAAAAGAGCTCAATATTACATCAGCAAAAGTAGCTACAGTGGATGCTACAAAGATTTCATTAGAGTTACTAGGAATGTCAATGCCAAATACACCTATGCTAGGCGCGGTTGTGAAAGTAAAACCCGCGGTTCCTTTGGATGAAGTTAAAAAACAGATTAAGCGCAAGTTTTTAAAAAAGCTTGGCGAGGAAAAAACAAACGCTAATATAGCAGCAGTAGATAGAGCGTACAAGGAAGTAAAGATATCTTAATATGGAAAATAAATCCTGGAAAGAAATACCAATAGGCGGTCTAATTGATAAAGGCGGTAATGCTAAGGAATATAACACCGGTGACTGGCGCACATTTAAGCCAGTTAAAGATGAAAAAAAATGCATTAATTGTATGATATGCTGGGTATATTGTCCAGATTCCAGTATTCTGGCAAAAGACGGAAAAATGGTAGGCTTTGATTTAGATCATTGTAAAGGCTGTGGTATATGTGCCTCTGTTTGCCCGGTTAAATGTATAGATATGGTGCAGGAAGAAAAAGGTAAATAAAAATTTTATGGCTCACAAAACAATAGCTTTTACAGGTGATCAGGCAACGGCCGAAGCAATGCGCCAGATAGAACCAGATGTAGTCGCGGCTTATCCTATTACACCGCAAACTGAGATAGTAATGACGTTTGCACAGTTTGTTGCAGATGGCAAGGTCAAGACAGAGTTAATACCAGTTGAGTCTGAGCATTCAGCAATGAGCGCCTGCGTTGGTGCAGGAGCAGCTGGAGCACGCACAATGACCGCAACATCCGCTAACGGGCTTGCTCTTATGTGGGAGATTGTCTATATTACCTCATCTACAAGGTTGCCAATTGTAATGCCTGTTGTAAATCGTGCGCTTTCTGCGCCTATAAATATTCATTGCGACCACTCAGATACAATGGGTGCAAGAGATTCCGGATGGCTGCAGATTTATTGTGAGAACGCACAAGAGGTTTATGAAAATACAATCTTAGCTATTAAAATTGCAGAGCATAAGGACATACTTCTGCCTATTATGGTGTGCCAGGATGGTTTTATTACATCACATGCGGTTGAGAACATAGAAATATTTGATGATAAAAAGGTAAAAGATTATATAGGGGAGTATAAGCCAAGAGCCCCGCTCTTAGATGTTGATAAACCAGTGACATATGGGCCGCTGGATTTACAGGATTATTATTTTGAACATAAAAGGCAGCAATCAGAGGCAGTTAAAAATGCTTTAGAAATTATTCCTAAAATTTTGGTGGATTTTAACAAAACCTTTAATAGAAAATGCGATTTTATAGAAGAGTATAAGCTTAATGATGCTGAAATTGCAATTGTTGTCCTAAGCTCAACTGCCGGCGCTGGAAAAGTAACAGTAGATAAGCTAAGAGAAAAAGGTATTAAAGCAGGCCTTCTTCGTCCACAGTTTTTTAGGCCATTTCCAGCAGATAGAATTATAAAAGCTTTAAAAGGCAAAAAAGCAGTTACTGTATTAGATAGGGCAGAATCATTCTCAGGCCATGGCGGGCCATTGTTTAATGAGATACGCTCTGCGCTTTATGGACAAGAAAACGGTCCAATTATAAAGAATGCCATATATGGCCTTGGTGGACGTGACATATTTATAAAGGACATAGAAGGTATTTTTAAAGACTTAGAAGATATTGCAAAATCTGGTAAAGTGAAAAACTGGGTAGACTACGTAGGAGTAAGAGATTAATGGCAGTTAATTTAAAAGAATTATCAAGCAGGCCCGAGAGATTAAGTGGTGGACATAGGCTTTGTTCAGGTTGCGGCGCTTCAATAGCAGTTAGACAGATACTTTTAGGAACAGAAGACCCGGTTGTGGTTGCTTGTGCAACAGGATGTTTAGAAGTTGCGACAACTATATATCCATATACAGCTTGGGAAGTCCCATTTATACATAATGCCTTTGAAAATTCCGCGGCAACTATAAGCGGTGTTGAGACTGCATATCGTGCTTTAAAAAAACAAGGCAAAATAAAGAAAAATATAAAATTTATAGCATTTGGCGGCGATGGCGGAACATACGATATAGGCCTTCAGTCTTTATCAGGCGCTCTTGAGAGAGGCCATAATTTTGTATATGTTTGCTATGATAATGAAGCTTATATGAATACTGGAATTCAGCGTTCTGGTGCGACACCATGTGGCGCATCAACAACAACAGCACCAGCTGGCAAAGCAAGCCATGGAAAAATTCAAAAAAGAAAAGACCTGACTGCTATATGCGCTGCACATAACATACCTTATGTAGCGCAAGCATCAATATCACATTATAAGGATTTAATAGAAAAATCCAGAAAAGCATTTGCAACAGAAGGCCCGGCATTTTTAAATGTAAAATCAATGTGTCACAGGGGCTGGCGTTTTCCTCAAGAAACTTCTATAAGCGTGTCTAAGCTGGCCGTAGATACCTGTTTCTGGCCGCTTTATGAAATAGAAAATGGCGAGAAGCTTACAATAAACTACAAGCCAAAAGAGAAAAAGCCTGTAACAGAATTCTTAAAGATACAAGGCAGATTCAAGCATCTCTTCAAACCTGGCAATGAAAAGGTTTTAGAGAATATCCAAACTGTAATCGACCACGATTGGGATTTGCTCCTTAAGAAGGAAGAATTCTCAAAGACTTTATAGTATCTGCAATGTCATTCCCGTAAAAACGGGGATCCATAGTTCCTTACAAAATTTGTACCACACCCGCAAAACTAAATTTTTCATCCGTACTTTTGAACTTATGAAAAGTGCGCATATGGCCCATTCGTCCTCCTATTCGTCGGACTCAGAGGGCCGCTTACTTATCATAAGTCCTAAAAGTACACCTGCCCGACTTCGGTCTGGCGGGTTTGGCTAAAAAATTTAATTGTTTTGCTGAGGCATGGTACAAAATTTTGTAAGAAAAAAACTAAATCCCCTTTTAGGTTTTCATCCTACCTTTACAATAAATGGTGAGCAAACAAAAACCCTTCTGAGTTAACAGAAGGGTTTTTTTGCGTCGAACCATGGCTCCCCGGGTAGGACTCCGGCCTTCGGCCTTGAACCAGTCGTGTCGCGTCTTCCGTTTGCCTGCGGCAAGCCTCAGACACTCACTCCTTTAAGGAAAAACCCTGATTGTTTTTCCTTAATTTTTCTTTTCGTTCCGCATAGGAGAAACTTTACGCCGATAAGGGGGAACAATCTTCCCCCTTAAAATCCCCTTTTAGGTTCTCGTCCTACCTTTACAATAAATGGTGAGCAAACAAAAACCCTTCTGAGTTAACAGAAGGGTTTTTTTGCGTCGAACCATGGCTCCCCGGGTAGGACTCGAACCTACGACCTAGTGGTTACGATCTGACTTGCGTTTCCGCAAGAGTCGGACTTTCTCTTCATCCTTATGGGATGGCGGGTGTAAAGTCTCTGCACTCGGGTATAAACCCTAGCTCAGGATTGCCGTCGGCTCTACGTTACGGTTTCCCTGACTTAGCCCACTTTTCACTCTAGCATTCCTGCCAGAGGCTGCTAACTTTGTGTCTCGTGCACAGCCACGCGCTCTACCAACTGAGCTACCGGGGAACGATATATCTAAAGAACATTATACACTTAAGGAAAGTAGTTTACAAGTATACTTTAATCAGCCAAATTTGTCAATTCCTTAATGCGTAATGTGTCAACCAGATTTTAAAATGTAACATTCTTAACGATTTAAAAATGTAACATTCAGTTAGTAGTAGCCCTGCCTGCCGGAAGGCAGGCTTTCTTTCTTTTTGGTTCTTTTTCTTTCTTTGTTAATAACTGTGAATTGTGGATAACTTATGCGCATTTTGTCTTACACTGCCTCCATGGGTGATCCTTTGCTTGAGGAGTGTATATTCTTTTTTGTTTACGCACCGGCTTTAGTTTTTGCGGTCTTTTATCTATCAGCTTATATTTAAGCTTTGTGTCTTTATGATAGATATACATCTTACCGTCTAAATGTTCTTCTACTGTAACTGTCTTTGTTCTTATTGTGTTTAGTATCTGATAGAACTTCTTGTCGTATTGTATGGTAAAATCATTCCTTAAGGTTGCCTTATTCTTAATAGAGAATATCCGCTCTAGATTAAGATGTTTTGGTACTGGCCTGTGTAAATTAGTCTTATTCTTTGCTATTACCGCAAACTTACTGTTATGTTTGGGTATATAATAACTATGCAGGAATTCATTAGCGTCTTTGATGTTGTTTATACCCTTTAATCTCATCTCCTTAACAAGTCTGTCCTGATGAGTTCTAAATGAGCGCTCTACTCTTCCTTTAGCTTGTGGTGAGTCTGCGTGTATTACATCTACGCACAACTCTTTTAATACTCTCTCAAATTGGCTTAAGTTTCTAGTATTGTTAAGCTCATCTTCAAGGGTGAGTTTTTTAGTCGAGCGATAGGTTGAGTGCTTGTCTAGATATACGCTTTGAGGTATGCCATATCGCTTTATATAACGCTTAAAACTATCCATAGCAGGCTTTGTGCCTTCATAGTCATAGAAGTTAGCATATACTCTGCTTGTGGCATCATCCACATAACCCATAAGCACACACCAGGGACCTCTGCCCTCAAGCCAGTCATGATGAGAACCATCAAGTTGCACCATGCGGCCAAAGGAATCTCTTCTGGGTCGCCAAGAGCGATGTTTTGGAGCTCTACGCTTCTTGTAATTGATTTTGGCTTCTATAAACCATTTACGCAAGGTGTCTGGGTGGACATAGAGCTTGTTTATTTCAAAGAGCTTCTCTGCTGTGAAAGTAGGACCAAAATCTTTATAGGTCGTATTGCATAATCTTAGTATTTTATTCTTAATATCAATCGGTCTTGCTCTGTGAGAAGGCGCGCCTCTTGATTTATGTATTAGGGCTATTTCACCTTCTTCTCTAACCTTAGCTGTTAGCCTTCCTATTTGTTGACGGCAAAGCCCTAATATGTTCACTGCTTCTTGTTGTGTAATTTGTTTGTTTATTACACTGTGGATTACCGGTATTCTTTTCAACTCCTTCATGCTCATTTTAAAAATGTCCTTTCCTGCCATAATACCCCCTTTCGAATTTAGGTATTATAGCACATTGGGAATGTTACATTTTTAAATCGGCATGATGTTACATTATCATATCTGGATTACATATAATTCCTACAAACGAAAAACCGTAGCGACCCTTCGACTTCGCTCAGGGCAAAGCCCGCCACAAAGAAAGTCGGGCAAGCTATCATCTCTCAGAAGTGAAGGTTCTGTGGCAATCTTAGCAGGGCGTGCGCAGGCCGAGCGGGCACGGTTTTTTGCCAAAGGCAAAAAGAGCGAGACCGAGGACCGAGCAAAAAAATCCACGCTGGGGATTTTTGTGCGTCCCTGCGAAGATTGTTACAAACCTGAACGTTTAGCGGAGGCAGGTATGTAAAATCTGGGAAAGCGCTGCGAATGGCTGGATTGTTACGGCTTGAGATACTCTCGAACGGAAAGGGCGGCAATAGTGCCATCACCACAGGCTGTGCTTATCTGACGAATGTCTTTTGAGCGAATATCGCCTGCAGCATATACACCAGGCATTGAGGTTTTCATTTTCTCATCTGTTTTTACATACCCCTCATTATCCAGATCAATTATGCCTTTTAAAGCCAAAGAATTAGGCAGGAAACCTATATAAATAAAGACCCCTTGGACTTTGATGGTCTTTTGTTTGCCTGTTTGTTTCTCTTTTGCAACTATAGAATCAACGCAAGTTTCACCATTTATAGAAACAAGGTTATAATTAAGAAAAAATTCCACATTTTTCATCTTTTGTAACTGATCCTGCAATATTTTTGCACCGCGCAATTCATTCCTGCGATGAATGAGTATAACTTTTTTAGCAAATTTAGCCAGAAAAAGCGCTTCTTCTAAAGCAGCATTACCGCCGCCCACTATTGCTACATCCTTATTTCTAAATAACGGACCATCACATGTCGCACAATAAGAAACACCTTTGCCTGTTAATTCCTTTTCTCCTGGAATATCTAGCCTTTTTGGCAGGGCCCCGGCAGTGATTATTATTGTGCGAGCGAGGTATTTTTGTTTATCTGTTTCTACTTTTATTTTGCCGTCAAGGGGTTGCAGGCTCTTTACTTGCGTAAGTTCAGATATTTTCACGCCAAATCTCTGGGCTTGTGCCTTAAACTTCTTTATCAGCTCCATACCATTTATACCATCTGGAAAACCAGGATAATTTTCAACTAGGCCGGTAATAGCCACCTGGCCGCCGCACATACCCTTTTCCAGCACCAATGCCGACATTCCCTCTCTGGAGGCATAGATGCCAGCAGTTAAACCAGCAGGCCCGCCGCCTATTATAATTAAATCGTAAATTGTCTCGCTCATTTTAATAATTCTAAAACTTCCTTATGCATTATTCCGTTTGAAGCCACATACCCTTTTGTCTTTAAGCTCCATTTATTTCCTTGGAAATCCGTAGATGAGCCACCTGCTTCCTCAACAAGCAGCAATCCAGCTGCAAAATCCCAAACCTTATCATGAAATTCCACATTTAAATCTATCTTCCCTTCTGCTATATCAACAAGATGCCTGGCTGTTGAGCCAAACATTCTTACATTGAACACTTTATCAGCAAGATTGCTTAATCCTAATAGCATACGTTTTTTATCATAACGAATACTACTGTCATAAACAAGTGTGGATTCCTCAAGTTTTCTTTTTGAAACACTTACTTTCTTGCCATTGCAGTAAGTGCCTTCACCTTTTTGCGCAGAGTATAGTTCATCTGAAAGCGGCATATATATAACACCTGCAAGCACTTCATCTTTGTGAGCCACTGCGATTGATGTCCCAAAAACATCAATTCCATGGATATAATTATGCGTGCCATCTAAAGGGTCTATTACCCAATGAAAATCTGCGTTGGGTTTTAAGTGACGGCTTTCCTCAGAAAGTATGCTATCTTCCGGAAATGCTTTTTTTATTAAATTTATAATTATGCTTTCTGCTTCTAAATCAGCGTTTGTGACAAGCTGTCTATTGCCTTTTGATTCTACTTTAAGAGGTTTTTTAAAATTCCCAACCAATGATTTGCCTGCTTGTTTTGCTGCTTCAATTGCCAGGTCTTTTCTTTTTGTAATTTCTGTATTCATTTTTATCCTTCTCTTTGGCCAAAAATGCCTGCGCCTATTCTTACCATGTTGGCACCTTCCTGGATAGCGACCTTATAAGAATCACTCATGCCCATTGAAAGGTATTTCATCTGGACATTAGGTAAATCAAGCGCCTTAATTTGCCCAAACAGTTTCTTTGTTTCTTTAAAATATGGTCTTGCGTCTTCAGGGTTGTTTGAATAAGGAGCCATTGTCATAAGACCCATTATCCTGATATTGTTAAGCTGAGTCAAGCCCTTTGTAAACGCAACTGCATCTTTTGGTAAAATACCAAATTTTTGCTGTTCCTTACCACTATTTACTTCTATTAAGATTGACATTATTTTATTTGCTTTAGAGCATTCCTTATCTATCAACTCAGCTAATTTGAAAGAGTCAACAGTCTCTATCGTGTCAAACAAATCTACAGCCTTCTTGACTTTATTTTTTTGTAAATGCCCTATAAAATGCCATTTGACTTTATTACCTATTGCACTAAATGCCTCCTGCGCTTCCTGGAGATAGTTCTCTCCAATAATTTTTATACCAGCATCAACTGCCTCTTGAATATCTTGCGGGCTCTTACTTTTAGCAGCAGCTATGAGTTCAATGCCTTGCGGTAATTCGTTTAATATTCTTTGGGCATTGCTTCTGATGTTCATTGTATTTTGCCTCTTCTCCTTAAAGTCTGCTTATTGCTTATAGGCAAAACCTTCTTCTTTGTTTTGCTTTCATAAACCGTAATACAGTTGGTATTTTTAAAATACTTTTTTATATTATTGATCTCTTTTTTTGATAAAGGCTTTACTCCACACGGCCTTAAAGGTGTATTTATCTGTACCTCATCAGGGTTAATATGTTTTACAATCCTTGCTATATTTTTTGCATATTTTTTGTTTTCTCTGATAAACATAATCTGCAGGGCAAGCTTTCCACTAAAAATTTTTTTGAATTCTTTTATTCCTTTTATAACATCCTCAAACTTTATTGCCTTTGCCGGCTGATTTATTTTATCAAATAAGTCTTGGGAAGACACATCAAGTTTCGCCATGACAAAATCTGCCAGCAACAACTCTCTGCACACATCTTTTTCTTTCATTAGAGAAGAATTGGTTATGACAGCTATTTTCTCACTTCTTATTTTTCTTATAGTTTTTATCATCTGGCCTAAATTCTTGGCCAATGTGGGCTCACCTGCCCCGGAGAAAGTAATATAATCTATTTTTAAAGGCGGCAAAGATTTTATTTCTTTTATAATTTTTGCGGTAGAAACAAATATTCTTCTTTTTGCAGCAACAGCAGGCGTGTGTCCAACCTGGCAATATACACAATCAAGCGTACACACCTTTTTCTTAGGTGAAATTGGATCAACCCCCAAAGATCTGCCTAGCCTCCAAGAATTTACAGGTCCGTATATATATTTATAGTTAGTCATTTTGATAAAGATTGCTTCGTCGCTTTGCTCCTCGCAATGACGAACAGCGCTACAGCTGCCATAATTATTGCGATAAACTGCGATGTTGAAAATACCCAAATCATACCACGTGGGTCAGCCCTAAAATATTCTATTATAAAACGCGCTATAGCATACAAAAGGACATAGAACCAAAAAACCTGCCCGTCAAACTTCTTACGTTTTTTTACTCTGTTTAGGAGCAAAAATATAACTAATAACGCAAAAGACGATATAAGCTGCGTTGGTATTACAGGAACCCTAAGCTCTCCTGCCGGGCTGTTGGGCGGAAATAAAATTCCAAATCTACTGTTAGTCGGAATACCGTAACAGCAGCCATAAAAAAAACACCCTATTCTGCCAATTGCTTGTGCTATTGCTATTGACGGGGCCATTATATCCGCCATTTGCCATTGCTTGATATTGCGTCTTTTTGTATACCAAAAAGCAGTCAAGAAAGCTGTTATAAAACCACCATAAAAAACAAAGCCTTCGCTAGCAAACAATACCCTAGCAGGATATTTTAAAAAATAATTCCATTCGGTAAATATATAAACTACCCTTGCCCCGATAAAACCAGATATAATAATCCATAAAAAAAGATCTATTATCTTATTAGGGCTTATTAGTTCTCTCTTACCTTCTTTTATAGCAAGACATAAACCTACTAAAACGCCTATGGCAAGTGCAACGCCGTAAGTATAAATAGTGACTGGCCCGATTGTAAATAGAATAGGATACATATTTTTTAAAGGTGGGACGATATTAATTTGACGGCTTCAGAAATTTTTACTTCCTTTTTAGCTTCTTTGCCGCGTTGCTTAATTTCTAATTTGTTTTTCTTAATGCTATTTGGGCCAATAACGACCTGTAAAGGTATTCCTATGAGATCAGCATCTTTAAATTTAATGCCAGCAGATATATTCCTGTCATCCAAAAGACAGTTTATATTTTTATCTTGTAGTTGCGTATAAATTGACTTAGCAGTAGAGTCTATTTTTTTATCCGCCATATTAAGTGGAATAATTATTACATCATATGGGCTTATGGATTTTGGCCAAATAATACCATTGTTGTCATTGTGTTTTTCAATAACAGCTGCTATTATTCGGGTTACACCTATACCATAGCAGCCCATTATAATCGGGTGCTCTTTGCCTGTTTTATCTAAAAAATTAGCGCCTAATGCTTTTGTGTACTTTGTTCCTAATTTAAACACATGCCCCATTTCTATAGCACGTTCTAAGCTTATTTTTTTCTTTTTACATTTAGGACAAGGGTCACCGCTGGTTATGATCCTTAAATCAAGATAATCCTGTACTTTAAAATCTCTTCCTTCGCATACATTAATAAAATGTTTATCTTTTTTATTTGCTCCAGTGATACCACACACTATTCCTTTTATAGCTTCATCTGCTATTATTCTTATGCCTTTAAGGCCAACAGGCCCTGAAAAACCTACAGGGGCAGCAGTTAATCTTGTAATAGTTGAAGAATCAGCAAGAGTTAATTTGGCACATTTTAAATACTTGGTTAATTTTGCTTCATTTAAATCATGATCTCCCCTTACCAGTGCTGCAATGGGTTTATCATCTGCCAAATAAATCAATGTCTTTATAAGCTGCTGCGGTTTTACTCCAAGAAGTTTGCTTACTTTCTCTACTGTTGTTACTCCGGGTGTTTCCACCTCCTGGATCTGTGATTCCGCCCCATGGCTACTAATGTCTGCTTTCTGATTACTGCTACATTCTGCCATATCTAAAGAGGCTGCAAACCCGCAACTACATACAGCAATAATATCTTCACCTGCTTCTGTTAAAACCATGAACTCAGCTGATTCCTTACCACCCATCATACCAGGATCTGCTTTTACAACTATATAATCTAGGCCGCAGCGTTTAAAAATTTTGCAATAAGCCTTATACATTTTATCATAACTTTTCCCTAAAGCTGCCTCATCCACATCAAAGCTGTATGCATCTTTCATTATAAACTCTTTTGAACGCACTACACCAAAACGAGGACGTGCCTCATCTCGAAATTTAGTTTGTATCTGATATAAAATCTTTGGCATGTCCTTATAAGATCGTATTTCGCAACGGGCAATATCAGTAACCACTTCTTCATGCGTGGGCCCTAAGAGCATTTCGCGGCCAGTGCGGTCTTTATATTTAATCATATCCGCGCCTAATTCAGCGTATCTTTTACTCTTGCGCCACAAATCGGGTGGTTGTATCGCAGGCATAAGCATCTCCTGGGCGCCTGTTGCATCTATTTCTTCCCGAATAATACTTTCTATCTTTTTTAACACCTTAAAGCCTAATGGCAAATATGTATATGCTCCTGCACAAAGCTTTCTGATTAATCCTGCTCTGAGCATCAGCTTATGACTAATAACCTCTGCTTCAGAAGGAGTCTCTTTTAGTGTTGGAATTAGTGCTTGTGACCATTTCATATTAATTTAAATACCTCTTTTACAGCATTTTTTGGATTCAACTTCTTTATAATCTTTCCATTTTTAAACAAAATACCTGAGTTCCTGCCAAATGCAATTCCTATATCCGCATCTTTTGATTCACCTGGGCCATTTACTTCACAGCCCATTAGGGCAATCTTTTTATTACTTACTACACGCTTGCCACTTCGTGCTTTGTTTAGTTTTTTATTAAAATCGTTTGTTATTTTTCTCAAGTCAACCTGACAGCGACCACAAGTAGGACAAGATATCACATCAGGATAAAATCTCCTTAAACCCAGAGACTGTAAAATATATTTTGCGACCTCTATTTCTTCTTCTGGGTCAGCTGTCAAAGAAACCCTTATAGTATCTCCTATGCCCTCTGCTAAAAGCGTTCCTATGCCTACTGCTGATTTGGTAATTCCTGCGTATTCTACTCCTGCAGATGTAACTCCTAGATGAAAAGGATAATTACAAACTCTCGCCATCTTCCTATAAGCCTCTATGGTTGTGCAAACATCCGATGCCTTCAATGATATAATTATATCATAAAATTTCATTTTTTCAAAAATTTTACAATATTTTCTTGCAATATTGACCAAACCCTGAGATGTTGCGGTTTTGGCAGAACCTGAATTTAAACCTATTCTTATGGGGATTTTTTTCCTTTTACAAGCTTTAATTACTTGTGCAATATGCTCTTTTTTCTTTATATTGCCAGGATTAAGCCGTATGGCATCGCATCCTGCACCTATTGCCTCTAAAGCAAGCTTGTAATTAAAATGAATATCAGCAACAAGCGGGATATTTATTTTGGATTTTATTATCTTTATAGCTTTGGCAGAAGCTTTATCCTTAACCGCCACTCTTATCACCTGGCAACTTTTTTTTTCTAATCTTTTTATTTGCTTAACAGTAGCCCTAATGTTCCTTGTGTCTGTTTTTGTCATAGACTGGATTGACACAGCCGATGAACCGCCTATTTTTACATTACCTATTTTTATCTGTCTTGTTTTGCGTCGTCTCATCTTATAAATTTTAACAGGGCATCACCCCAGTTCCTTATGATATCATTCCAACTGACATAAACAACCATTGTAACCAGGCATGCAAGGGCGATATTTGTTATAATCTGCTCTGCCTTTGGATCCAGTCTCTTGCCCCTTATTTTCTCCAATGCCAAAAATAAAATGTGGCCACCATCTAAAACGGGTATCGGCAGGAGATTAAAAATTGCAATAGCCAAATTTATATATGCAGTAATGCTAATCAAGGGTATAATGCCGCGCCTGGCCGCCTTACCTATTTCTGTAACAATACCTATGGGGCCCATCGCGGATTCCTTCAGTGACATTTCCCTTGTGACCATTCGCCAGAGCGCTTTATATGTAACAGTTGTTAGAAAAATGGTCTGCCTGCCACCATAATAAAACGCCATCGCCAAATTGGTCTTTGTTGTTTTAAGCTTTGATTCTATGCCAATACGGGCTACCTTTATATCCTGTCCAAAAATATTTTTTCCTTCAATTATTTTTGGCATTACGTTAATATTAATAGGCTCACCATCTCTCATAGCTCTTAGTTTTATTCTTTCACCAGAGACATCCTTTGATACCTCCGAAACCAATTCCTCCCAGGATGCTATGTCTTTTTCATTAACAGAAATTATATTATCTCCTACCTTTAAGCCAGCTGAGTATGCTGGAAAATCCTTATGAATTTTTCCTACTTCGGTTGTAAGCTCAGCAACACCAGTAGAAAATATAATTAAAGAAAATAGTAAAAAAGCTAATAAATAATTCGTTACCGGCCCGGCTGCTACTATGCTAAACCTTTCAAGGGGGGTTTTTGAAAAATATTCCCACTTTTCCCCTTTGCTTTTTGCGGCTGGTTCATCACCAGCCATTTTCACATAACCACCCAAAGGAATTGCACAAATCAAGTATTCGGTTTTACCCCTATTAAAAGATATGAGTTTAGGGCCAAAACCAAAAGCAAATTTCTCAATTCGCACACCCATCTTCTTTGCCATAAAAAAATGCCCTGCTTCATGCACCAAAATAAGTACACTAAAAACTATCAAAACCGCTAGAAATGTCATCATGATATAAGTACTCCTGCTTGTTCCCGTGCCCAGGTATCAGCTTCTAAGATATCTCTGAGGCGGGGATTTACTATAGATTTATGTTTTAGTAAAACTTTTTCTATTATTTTTGGTATATCTATAAATTTAATTCTTTCCTTAAGATAAGCACAAACAACCTCTTCATCCGCTGCGTTTATCACGGCTGGATAAGTACCACCTAATTTGCATGCAACATTGGCAAGTTCAAGGCATGGAAACTTTTTGAAATCTGGTTGTAAAAAATTCAGCTGCTGCATTTTATTAAAATCCAATGTAGCCAATGCAATATCAGCCCTTTTTGGATAGTTAAGAGCAAATTGAATAGGCAACCTCATATCAGTAGCTCCCATTTGTGCTAAAATTGCCCCATCGGTAAATTCCACCATAGAATGCACTATAGCCTCCGGGTGGATGAGCACCTTTATCTTGTCGGGGGCTATGGAAAAAAGATGTTTTGCCTCTATAACTTCTAGACCCTTATTCATAAGTGTTGCTGAATCAACACTTATTTTCCGGCCCATATTCCACCTTGGGTGCTTTAAAATAGTAGCTACCTTTAAATGTGAGAATTTACTTTTAGGAATATCTTTTAACGGGCCGCCTGAACCTGTCAGATATATTTTGTTTAAAGAGCTTATGCTACCATTTTGATGCAGGCACTGGAAGATAGCACTATGTTCACTATCAACCGGAATAATGCTTGCATTATGTTTTTTGGCTGCACGCATAATTAAATCACCTGCTGCAACCACTGCTTCTTTATTGGCAAGGCAAATCTTCTTTCCTGCTTTTATCGCGGCCATAAGAGGATTTAAGGCGCAGGCCCCAGACACTGCCATTACCACTATATCCACTCTTTTTGATTCTGCTAAAATTTCAATACCTATTGGCGTGGAAAATACCTTAATGTTACGAAGTGATACCCTTTTTCTTAAATCGCTTACCTTTTTAGAATTAACAACTGCTACTGCTTTTGGTTTAAACCTTCTTATCTGCTCAGCCAACAATTTTGTATTTTCAAAAGTAGAAAGTGCCTCTACGCTAAAATCCTCTTTCTGCGCCTGGAGCACTTTTAAAGCATTTACGCCAACAGAACCGGTAGAGCCTAATATTGCTATGCGTTTCACGATAAAAACCTCATATAAAAGTAAAAGATCGGACAAGCAAACAATAAACTATCTATTAAATCAAACATTCCGCCAAAACCAGCGAATGCAGATCCTGAATCTTTAACAAGGCAATCCCTTTTTATTAACGATTCCGATAAATCACCTATTTGCCCTAACACGCCTAACAATACCCCCAAGATAGCAATATGTATAAGCTCTATTTGCGGCATTAATCCGGCACATAAAAAAGCTCCCAGGAATGAGAATAAAAAACCTCCTATTGTTCCTTCAACTGATTTTTTAGGACTTATTCTTGGAATTAATTGATGCGCGCCAAAACGTGTTCCTAAAAAGTAGGCACCTATATCTCCAGCTTTGGTCACAATAAGCAAAAACGCAACCATCATGCGACCATCCGGGACTATCAACTCAGCAAATCTTATTTTTATCACAAATGAGAAAAACCAACTTATATAAAATATCGCAAAAATAGTAATAGCAACCCCGCTTGTGACATTTTCTGTTTTGCGTTTAGTAAACTGCAAAAGGAATACTGCCAAGCACACAGCTACCATTAACAAAAACTCCCATCCTTCAGTTGGTTTAAAATTAAAATATGCGGAAATTGGTATCAAAACACCTATTGTAATACCAAAATACCTGTAAACAGGGAGGCGTTTTTTTTGAATCATATTAAAAAATTCAAACATTGACATTGCTATAACCGCGGCAACGATACTCGTAAAACACCATCCAGGTAATAAAAATATAAGCGCCCACACAAATAAAATCCATAACATGGCTATAAATATTCTACTTTTCATATACTTAACTCCTATGCACTCGTTCCAAACCGCCTTTTTCTGCGGCTATATTCTTCTATTGCCTTATCTATATCAGAAGCCTTAAAATCCGGCCATAAGACTTTAGTTATCACAAATTCTGCATAAGATATCTGCCAAAGCAAAAAATTACTTAACCTTGACTCACCACTAGTCCTGATAAGCAGCTCTGGGTCAGGCAGATTTTTTGTGTAGAGTTGATGTGAAAATGTGGATTCATCAATATCGTCGATATTTAATTTTTTTGAAGTTACTTTCTCCAGGAGTCTTCGACATGCTGTTACTATTTCCGCACGGCCACCATAATTAAGAGCCAGAGTTAAAATCATCCCCGTGTTCTTGGAGGTCTTATTTATTGCTGAGGATAACTTCTCCCTGACAGATTTTTGCAAACCGTTGATATCACCTATCGCGTTTAATTTAATGTTATTATTGTTAAGCTTTGATATCTTTTTATCCAAATATTGAGAAAGCAACTGCATAAGTGCGTCTACTTCCTCAGGAGGCCTTTTCCAATTTTCAGTTGAGAAACTATAAAGCGTTAATGCCTTTATTCCCAATCTAGCGCAATGAGAAGTTATTTTATCAACTGTCTGCACACCATAGCGATGCCCCATTATCCTTGGCAGGTGTCTCTTCTTGGCCCATCTGCCATTGCCATCCATAATAATAGCAATATGTTGTGGAATATTATTTTTATCCATAGATAGTAAAAGTAGGAGTCTCTTTTCAGGGCCGGATGCCTGTCAGACAAAGATAACTCCTACAATTTGTTATTTTTGGTTTTTTATTTTCAGCTTTTGATTTACTTAATGTATTCACCGGCGTAAGAAGGCTCTTCACTAGATGCTTTATCGCTTATTATTGGCCTTATGATAATCTCAACTCTTCTATTTTTTCCGCGGCCCTCTTGAGTATCATTGGATGTTACAGGCCTGTATTTGCCGTAACCTGTAGCAGAAAGTTTTGTTGGGTCAAGATTACCATCATCTACCATATAATGTAATACCTCAGTTGCTCTTGCTGTGGATAATTCCCAATTTGATTTATATCCTGAATATTTTATCGGCACATTATCTGTGTGGCCCTCTATTCCGATTTCATTATCCATAGCCACCTTTCTCAATGTTTGAGCAACTTTATTCAGAATAGTTGCGCCTTCTGGCTTTATTTGGGACTTGCCGGAATTAAATAAAACCTCAGCTACAAAGGTTATAACCAGACCCCTATCTGCCAGCTCTAACTTAACCTGCTTATCGCCGATTTCACCTTTTAATCTTTCTTCAAGCATTGATTTTGCTTCACGCAATTGCTGAAGCTCGTCTGTAAGCTCTTGTATCTTAACCTTATCGCTGGGCCTTCCTTTGTAAATGCCCACAGCGCATCCTGTAGTAAATACTGTCACTATAAACAATATCAAAACCACTTGAATTATTTTAAATATATTTATCTTCATGCCAACCCCCTTCTTATTTTGTGCTAATTATAGCACTTGGTTTAACATAATGTCAATTGATACTTATCAATTCTTTATAACGACAGTACTATCCCAATAGCTTCTTCCATCATAAGTCATAAATGAAATGCCAATAATTTTATAAGGTGCTATCTCTAATTCTTTAATATTTATGCGTAGTTTTTGCCAACTTCCCAACTTTGGCAAAAACCCCATATACCAAGCATCCATATATTCTGTCGTATCAACAAAAACTTCTTCCTCAGCTTCCCAATATAAATCTATATTATCTCCGTCAGCAGAGATAAGCTTTAACATAATCCCTTTTGGCGGATTATCCGAATCAAGATAAATAAGTTGCTCTATAACTGAGTCCTTATTTAACACAATAGGCTCAGCCATTTCAAAAGAATGCGCATGCAGCTCATTGTTAATGCCATCAGTATGCGAGCTGGTACCGCTAAATTTAATATCATCTGCCCAAATCCATTCCCCTAAAGGCTTTGCTCCCACAGGAAGCTCATCTTCAATCCAAGCTTCTGTATCCGCCAATACTGGAGCCGCCGCAATTTCAGGAACTTCCGACACAACTTCTTCCTGTGCATAAGAAATTGCACACGAAATAGAAATTATTAACATAAGAACAATTGTTTTTCCCATTAGCGTAAGTGCGCAGTATGTATTAGCGAAGGTTTGTGATAATTTATGCAAGGCTTTGTTTAAGAAGATTTTGCATGTATTGTCGGAGCGACTGTCAAAAATTGTGAAAACAACCGTGAGCAGTGAGCAATTTTTGCCACAGCGAACGAGGGGCACGATTTCCCCAAGCGAGCGGCAAGCGGAGACAAGTATGTAAAATCTTCTTATCGCTCCTGTGAGAATTGCCATAAACCTTCGCCCTATCATATCTGCCACTGGAGCCTCCCTGCCACTGCCTCTGCAACGTTTGCAAGATGGTCCCCCATCTTTTCAAAATTAGATAACATATCCAAGAAAACAATTCCTGATAAAACCTGACACTTACCATTACTAAGCCTATTTATATGATTTTGTCTAAAGGTTTCAGTATCTTTATTTATCTGATATTCTATCTCTAATGCTAATTCCGCATCCTTTGGCTTGTTACTTTTTAAAGCTGCTATTATTTTATCGCACATATCCTGAACCTTTGCATGCATCTGATTTAATTCTTCCAAAGCATCCTCTGTAAAAGGCAAATTCTGATTATTCTTTCGCTCTGCTAATTCCACTAAATTCTCAGCATGGTCACCTATGCGCTCAATATCATTAACTGAATGCAAAAGTGCCGGAATTTTTTCCGCCTGTTCCGGCGACAACTGTGTCTGTGTTAATTCCATAAGATAATTAGTAACTGCTTCCTGCAAACTATCAACAACTCTTTCTTTTCTTTCTACCCGCGAAAGAGCCATTGCATCAGATTTAAGAAAACCATTCATTGCGTCAGAAACCATACTTTTGGCTAACTCAGCCATGCGAATTATTTCTTTTGTAGCAGCGTCTAAAGCCACTAAAGGCGTATTTAATAAATGTTTCTCAAGGTGAGCTGGGCCAGATTCGTCCACTTCTGCCTCTCCAGGGATTATCTTTTTTATCAAATTCGCGAAAAATGCTGTAAATGGGAGGAATAATATCGTAATACTTATATTAAATATCATATGCGCGTTTGCACACTGTCTTGCTATATCAGTAGAGGTTTGTGATATAATTTTTATAAAAAGAGGCAGTAATGCTAATACTATAATCGTACCTAAAAACTTAAATAATACGTGGCCAATTGCTGTACGTCGCGCAGAAATGTTAGCACCAACTGATGCTAACATAGCAGTAATACATGTACCTATGTTATCACCTAATATAAGCGGGATTGCGGAGTGTAAATCAATCAATCCAACAGAAGCTAACGCAATAACCATACCAACTGTAGCGCTGGAACTTTGAGCAATAAAAGTAACTAACATACCTGCTAATACACCAAGTAAGGGGTTTCTACTAAAGGTAATAAAAAAACCTTTTGCAGCTTCACTATTTGCAAAGGGTTTTACTACTGACATCATTATATTGAGCCCTAAAAATAAAATACCAAAACCTAATATAAACAGCCCTATGTTTTTCCAGAATCTTTTCTTAACAAACATATTGATAAAAAACCCTAGGCCTATTGCCGGAAGCGCATAATCTGTCAATTTAAATGCTACTATCTGAGCAGTAACAGTGGTTCCTATATCAGCTCCTAATATTACACCTAAGGACTGTTTTAAAGTCATCAAACCCGCGTTAACAAAACCAACAATCATAACAGTAGTAGCGCTCGATGACTGTATTAAACTTGTAATACCCAGGCCCACTAACATTCCCTTAAAAGCATTGGATGTAAGTGCCTTTAAAATGCTGCGTAATTTATCGCCTGCAGCACGCTGCAAGCCATCTCCCATAAGTCTTATACCATAGATAAAAAGACCAAGGCCCCCCACCACTCCAAATATAATAGCTTGTTTTCCCATTATGCTAATTTTTCCCTTTTACTTTAATGGTTTGTGATCGTTTAGACCCCACAGAAACAAGTGTTATCTTTGAACCAATCAACTCTGAAATCCTTGATAGATATTTTTTTGCATTTGCCGGTAAATCTTTATACTGTTTAATTTCTGTGATATCACTTTCCCATCCTGGTAATTCTTCATACGCAGGTTCTACCTTAGAGAAAACCTCAGGCGTTGCTGGCAAACTCTTAAGCTTCTTACCATTATATTTATATCCAACGCATATTTTTATTCTTGGGAGATTATCTAAAACATCTAATTTTGTAACACAAACTTCCTGTAAATCATTTATCTTTGCTGCATATTTTACTAAAACCGCATCAAACCAGCCACATCGACGAGGCCGTCCTGTGGTTGCGCCAAATTCTTTACCCTTACTGCGTATTTTATCCATAAGCTCATCTGAAAACTCAGTAGGAAAAGGACCTTCGCCAACTCTTGTTGTATAGGCTTTTACAACACCCACTACATCCTTGATTCTTGAAGGTGAAACGCCACTGCCAACACACGCGCCTCCTGCAGTAGTATTTGATGAAGTAACATAAGGATATGTACCAAAGTCAACATCTAAAAATGTGCCCTGAGCCCCTTCAAACAATACTTTTTTGTTCTCATCTAATGCTTCATTAATAAGAGATACTGTATCTGTTACATATTCTTTTATTTTCTCACGATAGCTGACATACTCAGAATAAATATCATCAAAAGAAAATCCGTCAAAGCCATAAACTTTTTTAAAAATTTCATTTTTTTCTTCTATGTTACTTTTTAATTTCACCTTAAATATCTCATCATCTAAAAGGTCTGATAATCTTATGCCACAGCGTGCGGCTTTATCCGCATAACAGGGGCCTATACCTCTTTTAGTTGTACCTATTTTACCGCGGCCTTTTTTTTCCTCTTTAAGCTGGTCTAATTTCCAATGGTAGGGAAAAATAATATGACAGGAATCACTTATGAAAAATCTTTTCTTTATATTAACACCTTTGCTCTTTAATGTATCTATCTCTTCAAGTAATGCCTTTGGATTCACAACAACGCCGTTAGCTATAACACATATTTTTCCTTTGTGTAAAATTCCGGATGGAATAAGATGCAAAATAAATTGATCCTTGCCAATAACAACTGTATGACCTGCGTTATTGCCTCCCTGAAAACGAACAATAATATCCGAATCAGCAGCAAGTAAATCTATTACCTTGCCTTTTCCTTCATCACCCCACTGCGCACCTACTATAACTCTGGCTGACATATTTTACCTTCCGTTCATCAGTAAACAGTAGTCAGTTATCAGTAATCAGTAACTGAAAACTGAATACTGAAAACTAAAAACTGATTTACAAGCTCATTGTGAACAACTTCTTAGCTATCTCTGGATGTGTTGATATAAACTTAAGTTCATCTTTTGCTAAAGGACTTTGATTATGGATATTAGCATATCTTACTAATTCCAATATTTTTGCTGCTTCTTTTTCATTGTCAAACTTTACCTCTAATCTCTCATAAACGTTTCTAAAACCCTTGATCCCGCTATATTCACCTGCTGTAATTTTTCTGCCTGTATCTATAACTTCAGGTTTGCCTCTTCCTAATTCCTCAAAATCATAGAGTTCATAATTACGCCTGTCTTTTAAAGCACCATCTGCATGTATGCCTGATTCATGCGCAAAAGCATTAGCACCAACGCCAGGTTGATTTATAGGAATAGGTATTCCAAATGCTCTGGATGCATAACTAGCTATTTTCCATGCCTTTGATAGGTTTATCTTTGGATCAAGCTTATACTTGCCTGCAAAGCCACTTGAATACCTAAGAGCTAATATAACCGATACCAAATCAGCGTTACCTGCTCTTTCTCCTGTTCCATTTACAGTTGTATTTACATAAGCATCCACTCCACTATCTATAGCAGCTTTTGCTCCGGCAATTGAAGTAGCTACTACCAAGCCTAAGTCATTGTGGCAATGTATGCCTATAGGAATCTTTACCTTATCTACTATATAGCTTATTCTTTTATATATGGTAAAAGGGTCATCATAGCCTAAGGTATCACAATATCTTAACCTTGTAGCACCATGCTCTTTTGCTGCTTTTGCAAACGTAACCAAGTAATCCAGATCTGAGCGTGAGGCATCCTCTGCATTCACACCAATGTGGCGCACTCCTCTTTTTTTAGCCAAATCAACAGCTTCTGTCATCATTTTGACAACATCTTTTTTATTAACTCTACCCTGGAACTTACCCTCTATCATCTGCTTTGATGTAGAAATTGAAAGATGCAGATTTTGTATTTTTGTATTCTTAGTAGCTGCATCTACATCCTTTACTATGGCCCTTATCCAGCCGCTTAACATTATTGGTTTTAAAACTCCCAAATGGACAAGTTGTAAATTCGCATCTATATAATTAGCTTCATGGCTTGTCATGGGAAAGCTAAACTCGCTTTGATAAACACCCATTTCATTAAGATAAATGTTTATCATTGTCTTCTGCAATTTAGATAAGCATACCCTTGAGGTTTGTACACCATCTCTGTTTGTAACATCCACCATGCGTATAATGTTTTTCTTTTTTTTCTTTTTCATAGGCTTTTCTCCATTTTTAAACCGTAGGAGCGGCCTCTCCCTCAACAAGCTCGGGACCACTTACCGAGGAATCCCGAACGAATGTGAGGGGCTGGCCGCGAATGTATGTTGCGCTATAACTTTATAAGTTTTGCGCTGTATATAGTTTTAGATTTTGTTATTTCTTTTAAGACCTTCTCAGAGACAAGGGCATCTACACTACACACACTAACTGCCTTGCCTCCCTGTTTTTCCCTGCCAAAAGTCATGGCTGCTATATTTATGTTATTTTTACCAAGAATAGACCCTATTTTGCCTACTATTCCAGGAACATCTTTATTCGAGGCAAATATCATATACCCTTTTGGCTCAATATCAATATAAAAATTATCAACCTTAACAATCCTTGGCTCACCATTAGCAAATAGCGCGCCACTTATCTCTAATTTTTTGTCTTTTGTTTTTACTGTCGCGCATATCAAATTCGCAAATTCCTCTATATTTGATGTTTTGGCTTCAGTAACTTTTATACCTCTTTCACTGGCTATAACAGAGGCATTAATATAATTAACCATTTCCCCAACAGCAGGTGTAAGCAGCCCTTTAATAAAAGCTACTGTTATAGGCGTTAAATCATAATTAGTGATCTCTCCACTGTATACAATATTCACCTCTTTTATTCTGCATTCTGCAAGCTGTGCCTGAAGAACACCCATTTTTTCTGATAAATTGATATAAGGCTGCAAAGTTTTTTGCAGCTCTGGATCTATATAAGGAATATTAACAGCATTCTTTACTCCCCTGCCTAAAAGTGTATCTGCTATTTGTTTTGCTATATCAACAGCTACATTAACCTGCGCCTCTTGAGTAGATGCTCCAAGATGCGGAGTACCTATAACATTATCATATTTTAATAATGGATTATTAGCAGGCGGTTTTGTTTCATAAACATCCAATGCCACTCCACCTATTTTTCCACTTTCTATGCCTTTAAGCAATGCTGCCTCATCTACTATACCGCCTCTGGCTACATTTATTATCCTGACTCCTTTTTTCATTTGCTTTATTTGTTTATCGGAAATAATATGTCTGGTCTCATCAGTAAGGGGCGTATGCACTGTTATATAATCCGAGGATGCAAATAATTCTTTTAAGCTTACCAGGTCTATATCCAGCTGCTTTGCCCTCTCAATGCTAAGGAAAGGATCATAAGCTATTACCTTCATACCAAAACTTAAAGCACGCTTGGCTACTTCGGTTCCTATTCTTCCTAATCCAACGGTTCCCAAAGTTTTTTCATAGAGCTCGACCCCCATAAATTTCTTTCTATCCCATTCTCCTCTTTTAATAGACGCATTAGCCTGTGGGATATTTCTTGAAAGCGACAGTATTAAGCTCATAGTGTGTTCTGCTGCAGAAATAGTATTTCCGCCGGGTGTATTCATAACAATGATGCCTTTTTTACTAGCAGCTTCACAATCTACATTATCTAATCCTACACCAGCACGGCCTATTACCTTAAGCTTCTTAGAAGCGTTTATTATTTCGGCCGTCACTTTCGTGCCACTGCGGATTATCAAAGCATCGTAATCCTTAATAATCTTTTTTAGCTCTTGTGGCGATAGTTTAGATTTTTCATCTACTGTGAATTTTTCTTTATTAAGTATGTCTATCCCTGCCTTACTTAATGGATCACTAACAAGTATTTTCATCGTCCACTCCGTTTTTATTATAGTTTAAATAATGTTTCCTGCGCTACTTTAACACCAACACCTAAATCAAATTTATATCCCATTTCTTTCAGCACTACTTCCAAACAAGAAATAGCGATTATTACATCAAATTCTGTCATAAATCCCATTGTGGCTATTCTGCATATTTTGCCTTTTAATTTTGCTTGTCCACCCGCTATAGCTACACCATATTTATCACGCATTGTTTTAACAAGCTCTGTGCCATCTATAGACTCTGGCAGCTTAATTGCTGTAACAGCATTACTAGCTGCATCAGGCGCAAGAAGTGTAAGCCCTAAGGCAGGAACTGCTTTTCTTATAGCATCAGCCATTTTCTTTTGTCTTTTTAAAGCAGCCTCCAGCGTCTCTGTTTTAATCATCTTTAATGTCTCTACTAGTGCAATGACTAAGGATACTGCAGGTGTCCAGGGAGTATCGCTTTTATCAGCACTCTTTTTAGCTGCTTTGTAACAAAAATAATAGCGCGGGTTCTTGGCTGATTCAACCAAATCCATAGCTTTTTTACTAACGCCTACAAAGGCAAGGCCTGGTGGCAACATTAAACCTTTTTGCGAACCAGCTACAGTTATATCAACATTCCAAGCATCAGCTTTAAATTCAACAGATCCAAGCCCGCTTATAGCATCAACTACTAAAATAGCGTCTGACTTAGCAACAATTTCTCCAATTGCCTTTATATCATTTACTACGCCTGTTGAGGTCTCACAAAGCGTAGTATAAACTGCTTTTATTTGCTTATCTTGTTTAAGTTTATCCTGGATAATGGCCGGATCAATAGCTTTACCCCATTCACAATCTATGGGAATAACATTTACACCATATGACTGGCATATCTCTTCCCATCTTTCACCAAATTTGCCTCCTTTTATTACCAAGGCTTTGTCCCCGGGTGAAAGAATGTTGTTTACCGCACTTTGCATTGCACCGGTTCCGGAACTTGTAAAAATAAATACATCATTTTTTGTTTGCATTACATATTTCAAGCCCTCAACCGCTTCTTTAAGTATATTCTTAAACTGTCCTGTCCTGTGATGAATAATGGGTTTTGCCATAGCCAGGAGAGCTTGTGGTGGTACTGGTGTAGGCCCTGGAGTCACTAAATAGTTTTTCTTCATGCTAACTCCTTATTTTTTCTTTTTGCCTTTTTCTCCGATAATTTCATCGATTAGCCCATACTTAAGCGCCTCTTCAGGACTCATAAAGAAATCCCTATCAGAATCTTTTTCAAGATCGTTCATACTTTGACCTGTATGGAAAGACAGTAGTTCATTTATTCGCTTTTTAAGTCTTAATATTTCCTTTGCCTGAATGCTAATGTCAGCTGCTGCGCCTTGGGTACCACCCCATGGCTGATGTATCATTATTCTTGCATTGGGCAAGGCATATCTTTTACCTTTTGCTCCGCCTGCCAATAAAAGAGCACCCATGCTGGCTGCCTGGCCGATACAATACGTATTAACATCTGGCTTGATAAATTGCATAGTATCATAAACCGCCAATCCGCTTGTTACGTGTCCTCCGGGTGAATTTACATAAACATTAATATCTTTATCAGGGTCTTCCATCTGTAAAAATAGAAGCTGTGCTATTATCAAATTTGATACATTATCATCTATTGCTGTACCTATAAAAACTATTCTATCCTTAAGCAACCTGGAATATATATCATAGGCTCTCTCTGTGCGGCCTGTCTGTTCCACTACCATAGGAACTAATGTCTGATATTTTTCACCCATTTTACACCTCCCTGCCTGCCGGCAGGCAGGCGATTTGTGTTAGTTTCGTTATTTTACTTTTGCCTTTGCCATTAAAAAGCCTGTTACCTTATCATGCAGCAGGCGCTGCGTTAAATCCTCCACCAGGCCACGCTCTTGCATCATCTGCTTGAATTTTGCTACATCTTGCCCTGTTGCACTAGATATCTTATCTATATGTTTATTTAATTCATCATCTGTTATATGAATATTTTCTTTTTCTGCTATCGCCTCTAATATAAAGAATATCTTTACCTGTATCCTGGCGTTATCTGCCTGTGTTTCTTTTAACTTAGCTTCTTGCGATTCTATTTCTTCTTTTTTGTGGCCTTGATGTGCCAAACGCATTTTTGCATCGTTTATCATACCTTCCAGCTGTCTATCTACCATTGATTGTGGCACATCAAAAGAGTGCGCTTTAACTAAAAAGTCAAACAGCTGTTTTTCCGTATCAGAGTACTGCTGTTGTTGTTTACTTGATTCTAGCTGTTTCTTTAATGCCTCTTTAAGGCCTGCCAAATCTTTAAAATTCCCTGCTCGCTTAGCAAGCTCATCATCTAAGGGTGGCAGCACCTTTTCTTTATCAGGTTCCCTGCGTGAGAAAGATTCACGTAGCCCTTCTAGGGCCTTGTCCATATCATCCTGAGTAACCTCAACAGACATTTTTTTTATCTTTATACCTATGTAAGATTTTAGTTTTATAATTGGCCTAACATCCACTTTAGCGCTAAAAGTAAGTATTTGGGTTTGGCTCAAATTCACATCTTCAATTATCGGATAGCTAATAGGTTTTATGCCATTGGCTTTTGCAGCCTCTCTATAAGCTTCCCATGCGAGTTGTTTTATTGCTTCACTATTAGCAGTTTCATTATAACGAGATTCTATCACATCCCGAGGGGCTTTGCCTTTGCGAAAACCAGGTATTTGGGCATCATGTGTTATAGACTTATAAATATCATCCAGGGTGTCTTTTACCCTTTGTGGGCCTACTTCGATTTTTATAATCTTCTGGCACTCTTTACCGTCTTCTATTTTTACCCTCACACCAATTGCTCCTTTCACATAGTAAATTTTTCGCCGAGATATATTTCCCGAGCTTTTGAATCTGAAATCAATTCTTCTGAGGTACC
>Ga0208769_1000274_pt1 | contig 26546 bp, 34 predicted proteins | sample AntAceMetag02UKC_FD_184768 | JGI IMG/M metagenome (GOLD analysis project Ga0208769, IMG submission 184768) | Saline lake microbial communities from Ace Lake, Antarctica- Antarctic Ace Lake Metagenome 02UKC (SPAdes) (version 2) | ecosystem: Environmental > Aquatic > Non-marine Saline and Alkaline...
ATATAATTTAATCAAATATTCAAAAAAAATAAAACATAATGCCGTGGAATTTACCTGGATTTACCAAGGAAAAGAAAATAAAAAATATAAAAAAGATAAAATAAATTTTATTGAGATAAAAGATACTAAATTTTATCTTTTAAATGAGTTCCTATTTAATTTTAAGATTTTGGAATTTTTAAAAAAGAATTCTTATGATATAATTAATTCTCATACTGAAGGATTTTGGATAAATTTTTATAAAAAAAAGAACAATCAAAAAATAATTCATACATTTCATGGAAATAGATATTATTTTAACAAAAATCATTATGGGAGATTAAATTTAATGCAAAAAGGATTGTTATTGATTTTACTAGGGACTAATTGGATAGTTGATAGGCCAAGTAAGAACGTAAAAAAGTTAATCTGTGTTTCTGAAAAAGTAAAAAGGCAAATTGAAAAACTTTATGGAAAAAAAGAAAATATTGTTGTGATAAGAACTGGAGTTGATTTAAAAAATTTTAAACAAAGAAATAAAAATAAAATAAAAGAAAAATTAAATTTTGATAAAAAAAAGATTTATGGATTATATGTTGGAAGAGGAGGATATTGGACAAAAGGTTTAGATAGAGTAATAAAAATTTCAGAAGGAATATACAATCTAAACAAAAATTATAGATTAATTGTTATTGGAGCTGATTTGAAAAAAGTTGGACATTTGTTGAATAAAAAATTTATTATTTATATTGAACAAGGAAAAAGAAAGATTCTCCCTTACTATTATAATTCTTCAGATATTTCCTTTTGCATGTCAAGATATGAAGGAGGAGCACCTACACTTGTTACGTCAGAGGCTATGGCTTCAGGTTGTTTAGTTGTTTGTTCAAAGGACTCTGAGCAAGAAATAATTAAAGATGAAGAAAATGGATTGATTGTTGAAGAATTCGGTAAAAAATCTGCTGAAAAAATTTTGGAAATTTTAAACGATAAAAAGAAAAAAGAAAAAATTATTAAAGATTCTATGAAAACAGTAAAAAAACTTTCTCTTGAAAAATGGGGAAGGAAATATTTAGAGGTTTTATTAAAATGACTATAGTTAGGAATCTAGGCAAGATTATTTATAAGAATTTATTAAAACTTTTTGCTGGCTCAGGACTTAGGAGTTTTAGATTTATAGAAAAAATTAATCTCTTTGTAAGAATTAAATTAAAACCAGACTCCATTATCACAAAAAAGTATGGGCATAAAATGTTCTTAGATAAGATAGATAGTTTATATCTATCAGTAAATAAAGACTGGGGAGATTATGAAAAGGAGATTTTGGAAAATAATATCTGGGAAGGAAATGTTGTTTTAGATATTGGAGCGAATATAGGTTTCTATACATTAATTATGGCGAAATTAGTAGGGGAAAAAGGAAAAGTTTATGCTTTTGAAGCAGATCCAACAAATTTTAATATTCTAAAGAAAAATGTTGAAGTAAATGGTTATAAAAATATTATTCTTGTGAACAAAGCTATTTTAGATTGTAATAAAACAATAAAATTTTACGTTGATAAAGGAAATACTGCAGGCAATAGTTTATTTAAAGGAAATAAGCAGAAGTATAATGAAATTGAATCAGTTAAATTAGAAGATTATTTTCCAGAAAATCAAAAAATTGATTTTATTAAAATAGATATAGAGGGTTCTGAAGGAAGGGCAATAAAAGGCATGGCTAATTTATTAGATAAAAATAAGAAAATAAAGATTATTACAGAATTTTATCCTAAACTTTTAAATGGTGTTGGAAAAGAAGTTGATCTTAACGCAGAAGATTATTTAAAATTTTTAAGAAAAAAAGGTTTTAAATTATATGATGTTGATGATAAAACTAAATCTCTAGTTCTACTTTCAGATAAAGAAATCTTAGAGAAATGTGGAAAACAGTGGACTAATTTATGGTGTGAGAGATAAAACTATTTAAATGAAAAAAAAGAAAAAATTATTAAGAACTCTATAAAAACAATAAAAGAAATTTCTCTTGAAAATGGGGGGAGCGATATTTGAAAGAACTATCTTTATAGATATTCTTTGTAATACTCTTCTATATATTCTTTCAATGCAGTTTTCCAGTTTTTCATGAGATTCAACCCTCTCAGATCAAGTTTTTTATTTATCAACGTTTCTGAAGAGGGTCTTGAAACGAAAAAGGTTTCTTTAAAATAATCTGACGTAACAGGGGTTATTTTAACCTCCTTTTCCAGATCGAGTATCTTTATTAATTCTTTTGCAACTTCCAACCGATTTGCATTTCCATTACATGACATATTATAAAGCCCAAAAAATTCTTCTTTTTCCATTAATAATCTAACATTTTCTACAAAATCGCAAGTATATGTTGGGGTTCCTTCTTTATCTGTTACAAGAAATAGTTCTTTCTTCCCTTCTTTGAGTTGCTTCATTAACAAACCAATAAATTTTTTATCTTTTTTTGGTCCTCCCCCAATCATCCAACCTGGCCTGCAAATTAAATATCGTTTAGCATTCTCTATGACAAACCTTTCCCCATAATATTTAGATTTCGCATAAACACACAAAGGGTTTGGGAGGTCCCAATCATCATAAGATTTTTTCTTTCCATCAAAAATTCCTGCAGTGCTTATATAAAGAATCGGTATATCTAACTCATTCGCAATATAGACAGCATTTTCTACTGCAAGCGTATTTGTAACATAAGCGTCATCTGGATTTTCTTCACAATATTCAAGATTGGTATGAGCCCCGATATGGAATAGAAAATCTGGTTTGAATTCAGACACATCCTTTCTATATTTTTCAAAATCTCTAAAATCGAGATAAGATAACCAAGCTTCATTTACATCTATATCTGTACATTTTAATGTGAAATCATCTTTAAATTTCCTATAAAATGCTTCTCCAAGCATTCCCCCACATCCTGCGATATAAATTCTTTTCATATTATTTGTAAATTTATTCTACGCTTTATAAATTTTTATATTATACAGCTATTTAAAAAGAGGGTTAGATACTATTTAAAACAATTTTAAGTTTCTTAAAAAGAATGTTGAGTTAAACAAATTAAAAATGTTAATTTGTATAATAATTTAACCTTGAATGAACTGATATCTTCAGACGAATGGTTGAAAGGGCACCTCTATTTAAAGATATTTTTATTAAATATTATGTCTACAGAAAAAATTTATCTTTGATAAATTTAGTCAAACTATATGGTAAAAAACTTAAAAGATAATAAAAAAATAATCTTTGGTCAAAACCATAATCCCTAATAAATAGCCTAATATTTTTTCTGACAAATTTCATTTGATTATCTTGAAATTCTACCAATATTTTAGTTTTAAGTTTCTTTTTATTAAAATTAGGCATTTTTTTCTTTCCCAAAATAGATGGTATTTCTAATTTAGAGTAATCATCTTTCTTAGAATTCAATCTTTGCAAATAGAATTCTCTTGCTTTTTGAAAATAAAATTGTTGGTCTTCTGTTGTAGACATAAGAGAGCTACCATCAATCCTATACTTCAGTAGGAAATCAGGTAAATTTGTAATTTTTTTCCCGTCGCTTAATAATCTTAGGTAAAAATCATAGTCCTCAGACATTTTAAATTTTTCCCTATACAAAACTCCTTCGTTTCTGAACATGATTAAGGGATGGATAATACAGTTATTTTTCAAAAGTTTCTTTTTTATTTTTTTATAATTATCATATTTTTTAAAAACCCCTAATTTATTTCCATTTTCATCAATGACAATTGCAGAAGACCCTATTAAAAAAATAGGTGGGTTTTTTTCCAAATAATCATATTGAATCTCTAGTCTTTTTGTATGAGAAATATCATCTTGATCCATTCTTGCAATATATTTTCCCTTAGCTATTTTTAGCCCTGCATTTAAGCTAAATTGTAATCCTTTATTTTTTGGATTATTGATTAAAATTATTCGCTTATCTTTTCTCGCGTATTTTTTTATAATCCCAAGGGAATTATCCTTAGAACCGTCATTGATTATTATAAATTCAAAATCTTTGAATGTTTGATTTAAAACCGAATCTATGCTTTCTCTTAAGTATTTTTCTCCATTATATACGGGCATTACTATGGATATTTTAGGATTTTTATTTTCCATTTTTTGATTCAATGATTTCTTTTAATCTTTTTTCAATCCTGTCTATCCGATTAAATTCGTAAGTTTCTTTAGTCAAATATATTGGTTGTTTCAAATATTCTTTATAAAGATTGTCATCCTGATCTACTTTTATTATATGTTCAATAAATTCTTTCATATTCTTAAAATCATTATAATTGATAAAACTTTTTGTATTGAAGTCTTTACCAACATTCTTATTCCCAAAATAAATTGGGATACTATTCACTAAAAGAGGGTGAGTCAATTTTTCGGTGGTATAACTATTTTTATTATTTTCAAAAGCAATTGTAAATTTATATTTTTTTATAAAATCAAGTTTAGTTTTAACCCAATCAGGCGAAACTCTCGAATCTCTGGGACTTGAATTGCTAATCTGTGGTATATTATTCATACACCTTCCAGGGGAATCAATTTTTTTATATTTACTTAACCTTTTAAAAAAATCATTTCTTTTTAAGATTTCTTGGGAATAAAGAAAGTTGCAGAATTTTGTTTTTTCTTTTTTTATTTTATTAATATTAATTTTTCTCCTTAAATTTGGGATTCCAAAATTTTTTAAACTATGGCTACAAAAAATATATACTGGAAGATTCATATGTTTTGGATGATTCACTTCTTCTTCAGTACGAGAAGAAAATGCCCAATCACATTCTTTCATATTTGGTTTTGTATCTTCTGCAGCAAATAAAATTTTTACAAAATTTCCTTTAGGGATAGGAAATTTCTTAGACTTTCCAAAATTTGTAATTTTAACATATATTTTTCTCATAATAAAATATAATTTTGGAGAAATCCTTCTAAAAAAATCACCTCTTTTGGATAAATTTTTGACTTCTTTTAATTTTGAATAAATTGAATAAATTACATAATCTGGAGTATCTGAAATAACCACATTATATTTTTTTCTCAGCAAATTAGTGAAAAAATTGTCCTCTGGATCAAATACTTCCCAAAAATATTTGAAATTTATTTTTATTGTTTTCTTCTTCATTTTTAAAAGCATATAAATTTAAATGATAAAATAAAAAATGCTTTAAAAACATTGTTATAAAATCTTGTTTTCATTAATTAAACTTTTTAATAAAGATAGTTGACTCCTAGACACGATAAATTTAAATAAAGAACTAATTAAAGAATAAAATGAAAAACGGGAAAAAGGTTGCTTTAATAACTGGGATTGGGGGGCAAGATGGAAGTTATCTTGCAGAGTTTCTTTTGAAGAAAGGTTATTTTGTTAGGGGGGTTGTAAGAAGAGCAAGTTCTCCAAATACAAAAAGAATTGATCATCTGGGCATATATGAGGAAAAATATGGGAAAACAGAGGAGTCTCCATTTTTTTTACTTTATGGAGATTTAGCAGATTCAACAAGCATCAGAAATATTTTGGAAAAAGTCCAACCAGATGAAATTTATAATTTAGGTGCTCAAAGCCATGTAGGAATAAGTTTTGACAACCCAGAATCTACTCTTAATTATAACGCATTAGGCCCATTAAGAATCCTGGAAGCAATAAGAGATATGAAATTAAAATGTAAATATTATCAAGCTTCCTCAAGTGAAATGTTTGGAATCTCCCCTCCTCCTCAAAATGAATGGACCCCGATGATCCCTCAAAGCCCTTATGGGATTTCTAAATTAGCGGGCTATCATATAACAAGGTTGTATCGAAATGCTTATGGAATTTTTGCGTGCAATGGAATTTTATTTAATCATGAAAGCCCAAGAAGAGGTTTAAATTTCGTCACAAAAAAAATTACTCGTGGTATAGCAGACATAATTATTGGGAAAAAAGAAAAAATATTTTTAGGAAATCTGGATGCAAAAAGAGACTGGGGATTTGCAGGAGATTATGTTGAAGCAATGTGGAGAATTTTACAACATGACACACCTGATGATTTTGTTATTGCCACCAGAGAAACGCATACAGTTCGGGAATTTTTAGATGAAGCATTTAGTTTATTAAATTTAAATTGGGAAGATTTTGTAGAGATAAGTGATAATTATAAAAGACCTGCAGAAGTTCCAGCACTTTTGGGCGATTCTTCAAAAGCCAAGAATATTCTTAACTGGGAACCAAAAGTAAAATTTAAAGAACTTGTAAAGATGATGCTTGCAGCAGATATAAAAGAAAAAATGCAAGAAACAGGATATCTTTCAATAAATGGAGAAGGGAAGTCTGATGAATTTTATATAGAAAAAGGCAAGGAACTTGCAGGAAGATTAAAAAATGAGAATAAATTGGAATGAACCTAAATTTGATGAGGAAGATTTGAAAGAAGTATCAGAAGTTCTAAAAGCATCTTATGTTAATGAAGGACCAAAAACAGAAGAACTTGAAGAAAAATTTAAACAATACCTTGGGGTGAAACACGTAATATTTACTGCAAATGCAACTGCCTCACTTTTTCTCGCAATAAAAGCTGATGCATTGATAAGAGGAGTTGAAGATTTTGAAGTGATTGTTCCAGATATGACAATGATTGCCACTGCTACAGCTGTTGAATGGGCAGGAGGCAAACCTATTTTAGTTGATATAGAGAAAAATAGAATGACTATTAATATTAAAGAAATTGAAAAAAAAATTACCTCAAAAACAACCGCAATAATTCCTGTGCATATTCTTGGAAGAGCAACAGATATGGAAAAACTAAATGAAATCGCACAAAAATATAATCTCACAATTATCGAAGATGCTGCAGGTGCACTTGGCTCAAAAATAAACGAAAAATATTTAGGAACTGTTGGAAAAGTCGGTTGCTTTTCACTGCAATCAAATAAAATAATCACAAGTGGGCAAGGAGGAGTAATTGTTACTAACAATGACCAGTATAATGAAATAATTAGAAGATTAAGAGATTTTGGAAGATTCAACAAAGAATTTTTACATAAAATAGTGGGATATAATCTAAAATTTAATGACTTATCTGCGGCACTTGTATTAGGTCAATTTAACAAGTTGGAAGAAAGGAAAAAATTATTAATCAAACAAAGAAACCAGTATGAACAGGAACTTTCATCTGTAAATAAAATTAAATTTCCAGAATTTGAAGAAGGAGAAATTCCTCTTTGGATAGATGTGATTGCTAAAAACAGAGATGAACTTTTTGAATATTTAAAATCTTTAGAAATTTATTCTCGTAAATGCTGGCCAGCTTTGCATAAAAATCCTCCTTACCAAAATCAAGGAACTGATGAAGATTATCCAATTTCAACTTTTATTTCAAATAATGTGCTTTGGCTACCAAATGGTCCAGGATTAAAATCTGAACAGATAGATTTCATATGTTTAAAAATAAAGGAGTTTTATAATAAAAATGATAACCTATCTAATTAAGAAACCAACTTTAAGAGAATATAAAACACTCAGAAATGTTGTTGATTGGAATCTTGAGGAAAAAGGGATTACAAATGAAAGAGCAAAGGAATCTTTAAAAAAATCTCCTATTTGTGCTTGTGCTTATGACAGAAGAAAAATAGTTGGGATGATTAGATTATCTGGAGATTTAAGTATGTATGGATATATTCAAGACACTATTGTTTCTCCAGAATATCAAGGGAAAGAAATTGGATTTAACTTATTAAATAAAATATTAGAGAATATAAAAGGTAAAAAAGGATATCTGCTAGGAGTTTGCCCAAGCAAAATTTCGGTAAATTTTTATGAAAAAGTTGGTTTTATAAAAAGACCGGAAGAGCCTAATGGATTTATGAGCTTAGAAATAAAATAAAAATATTGTGAAAAAATTTAATTAGAATTATTTAGCTCATCAACTTTTTCTCTTAATTCTGGATTCTTAATATCTACTTGTTTTTCTTGGGTTGTTATTCCCCATTCCGCAACAATTGAATCTTCCATTCCAATAAAAGCATGAGGAACTTTAGCAGGAATTAACATAGATTCTCCTTGAGAAATTATTTTTTCTTTTTCTCCCAATAGGAGTTTTATTTTTCCTTTTACAACAGCAAGATTTTCGTCTCTTGAATGAAAACATCCCCCCCGAGCATATCCTTTTTTAACTTCTAAAAAAGCGAATTCTTTGCCTCCTTCCAAGAGACCATTTATTGCGTAGATAAATCCTCTTTCGTCTTCATGGATTTTTTTAAGTTCCATTTTTAAAAAAAAAGAGAATTCTCTTTATAAAATTACCTTTTTATTGAACTCTTAATTAATTCCCAATCTTCTTTCTTTACTCCTTTTACTAAAATTAAAACTCCAAAATAAATTCCTGCTCCTAATATTATTTCTAAAAAATAAATTCATATCAATAAAATAATTAAACAAAAACAAGGAAATGGACCTTCTACCCTATGTGCCTCAACAATTTACCAACCACAAACTTAATCGGTTTAGGTAAAAACTTTCCAAGAATCTTCTGTTTTTTAATAATTGGATAATATATTTTTGGGTGAATTATCGAAATAAAAGATTGATTAGTTTGTTCAAATTCTTTTTTTAAATCTTTATTTGTATTAAGATAATCTTTCTTAACATAAATTAAAATATTCTGTGCATAGTAAATAGAAACTCTTTCATCATCCCAAATCTTTTTTCTTAAAAAATCTACTGCAACATACCCTTCTTTCTTAAACAACTCTGCCCAATATTCTTGAAATTGCTCATTCAAGTGATTAATCCCTCCTTGTCCGTAAATAGCAGCTGAAAAAAGAACCACCGGTCCAAGACTCGTTAAAAAAGATACAAACTTTTTGGCATTTTTTTCTGGAAGATGCTCAGCAGTTTCTAAAGAAACAATAAGATCAAAACTTCGATTTAATTTTGAGGGTTTATTCAAGTCCATAGGCATAAAAAACTCTTTTGGAATGCATAATCTATCCTTATTAACCCAATCACCATCTAAACCCAACATATCATTTATTCCATTCTTTTTGAAAACATGCAAAAACTCCCCTGTTGCACAACCTACATCAACCACACTTTTCGGCTTAACTAATTTTAATATAAGTGGAACTATTACTTCTGCTGAATCTGAAATCCGAGAACGACCATCATAAAACTTATTATTGTAAATGTCTTTATTTTTCATCTTGTACCTCTCTACTTTTGTAAATTTTTTTAATACCCATTATCAAATTATTAAATAAGTATTTATAAATTCTCCTGAGATAAACTCTCATTTAACAAAGATTTGTTGTTTTCATTTTCTAATTAAACTTTTAACCAATTCCCAATCTTCTTTTCCTACGCCTTTAATCAAAATTAAAACCCCAAAATAAATTCCTGCTCCTAATATTATTTCCAAAATTCCAAAAAATAAATTCATATTAACAAAGCTATTAAAAATTAAAAGAAACAATGCCATGATAAGTGTTGCGAAAATTGGCTTTCTAAAACCAATTCCTTTTATATTTAAATTTAATTGGTGTTTTGCACTTACAATTAAAATTCCTAGAAGAAATACTCTGCTTACAACGGTGGAAATTCCCACTCCGATCATTACATATTCCTGACTAAATTGTAAAAGATATTTTATTAAAACAAAATTTAAAACTATATTTATTATTAAAGAAATTAAAACACTCTTTGCTAAAATTTTTGTTTTTTCCTTTGATTGGAGAATTGTAGTATATAATGCTATCAAAGGCATTGTTATAATTAACAAAGATAAAACATATAATGTTGAAGTTGCCAAAAGATAATCCTTCCCATAAACTGCTAAGACGAGATATTTTCCAATAAATAAAATTCCAACTATTGAAGGAATAATTATAATCATTAAATATCTAAATGTTTTTTGAAAACCTCTTTCAAATCTTTTTTTATGTATCTGGGTAAACATCGGCAAAAGGATTCCCGATAAAGAAAGCAAAGAAGCAAGAGTTATAATTAGACTCAATGCCGCCCTATAATATCCAAGATAATTTGATTCAACAAATTTTCCTAACATTAAAATATCTATTGAACCAAAAAAGACCAGAGAAATGCTAGCGACACTCATAAATCCAAGATAATTATTAATTCTTTTTTTATCAACAGATTCTTTTTTCCCAATAAATAATGTCTTATCTTTTTTATATAAAATTAAAACAAATAAAAACAAATGAATAAACCCTGCTAACGCTAGTGCAAAGAACAATCCTGCAACTTTAAATTCTGAAGATAAAATTAATATAGCTAAAATTGAAAAAGAAACTTTCGCTGTTTGGTGTAATAATTCTAAGAAAGGTATTGGTTTTAAATTTTTTGTTGCTAAAAATAGTTGTGAAATAAAACCCTTAAAAGACTCTGCAATAATAAATAAACAAGAAAAAATTAATGGATAAAACAAAAGAGGTTTATTATAAATATCATAAGATAAAAACCTTGAGAAAAGCAAAATAATTAAAATTACAATAATAACAAGAACGGCTTTTATTTTTAATAAATATCTAAAATAGCTTCTTACCTTCTTATAGTTATTTTTTCCTAAAGCAGCTGAAACATACCTTAGAAAAGTTTCATTTACCCCCAAATCTGTAAAAGTTATAAAAATAGTTACTAAAGATAATACAAGAGCATAGATGCCAAAAAGTTCTGGAAGCAACAACCTTGCAATTAAAATTGTAAATATTAATCCTCCAAATTTGAGGATTAAATTTCTTGCTAAAATATAACCTGAATTTTTTATAGCTATTTCTGAAAGATTTTGATTTTCTATTTCCATTTAAATGAATACTAAACTATCTTTATAAAATTACTATCTCATAAAATAATTAAATAACTTCTCAATCACAATAATCTTTAAAAAACATCATTAATCTATTTCTTTATGGGAAAAAAAGCCTTGATTACTGGTATTACAGGACAAGATGGGAGTTATCTTGCGGAACTTCTTTTAGATAAAGGGTATGAAGTTCATGGAATCGCCAGACGACTTGCTATTGAAGACCCTTCTCATAGATTAAATCGAATTAACCATATTTTAGATAAAGTAAAATTGCATTCAGGAACTTTAGAAAATTATTCTCGGTTTATAGAAATTTTTGAGGATCTTAAACCAGACGAGTGTTATCATTTGGCGGCCCAAAGTTTTGTCCACGAATCATTTGAAGATGGTTTTTCTACAATTGATATGAATATTAAAGGTGTGCAACATGCATTATCTGCTTTACGCAAAAAAGCTCCAGAATGTAAGTTTTATTTTGCTGCTTCTTCTGAAATGTTTGGTAAAGTTGAGGAAATTCCTCAAACAGAAAAGACTCCTTTTCACCCAAGATCTCCTTATGGAATAAGTAAAACTACTGGATTTGATTTAACAAGAAATTACAGAGAGTCCTATGATTTATTTGCGTGTTCTGGAATTTTATTTAATCATGAATCTCCAAGAAGAGGGTTTGAATTTGTGACGAGAAAAATAACAAACGGGTTAGCAAAAATAAAATTAGGGCTAGAAGATTCTTTGTCTTTGGGAAATTTAGATGCAAAAAGGGATTGGGGTTTTGCAGGAGATTATGTTGAAGCGATGTGGAGGATGCTACAACAAGAAAAACCAAAAGATTATGTTATTGCTACAGGAGAAACTCACACTGTTAAAAACTTTGTAGAAAATGCTGCAAAAGAATTAGAGATAAATCTTACATGGAAAGGAGAAGGAATTAATGAAAAATGTTATGATGACAAGAATCGACCCATAGTAAAAATAAATCCTGAGTTTTATCGGCCTGCTGAAGTTCAATTATTATTAGGAGATGCTTCAAAAGCTAAAAAGGAATTGGGCTGGAAACCTAAAACACATTTTGAAGAATTAGTAAAAATGATGGTGAGATCAGACTTTGATAGATTAAAAAAATAAATTATTTCTCGAACTTTAAATAATCCTTAACCAAAGAAACTTTGTTTATCTTGTCCCAATAAGTTGTCTGATCAATACTATCTAAAAGTAAATGGAATGCAAAACCTACAAAAATAAATAAAAAATATCTGTGTATAAAGCTTAATAAAAAAAGTAAAAATAAAACTTCTACTCCATGTAAAAAACAAAAGCCTGTTTGAAATTTATTTCTTTGTTTCCAAGGCATAGATAAAAGTTTTGCTCTGCGTTTCATAAACCATTTGTAAGCATTTCTTAAACTCAAATCTTTTTTCTTATAAACATAATATAAATAATGGTCAACATCTATTAAGAATGTGGAAAAAATTATTATTAAAAATTCAATCCACCTTACTTGTGGAAAAAGGAAATAAAGAAATCCTGCAAAAATTAATCCAAAGAAAAAGTGTTTTGAAGGGAGCATTTATTCTTCAATCCTTTTTACCATGTCTGCGAAGGCAGGTCTTGTAATTAAAACGCCTGCAGTAATTCCAATTAAAGTTGTAACTGCAAAACCTTTTAATAAACCGGCACCAGCCCATAATAAAGGGATTAAGGCGACTACAGCGGTGAAATATGCTCCAAGAATAATTGTAAATGCTCTTTTTAATTTTTGTTTGATACTTAGGGAAATATTTTGTCTTGCTTCGTCAAGAATGATTATTTGCTGGTCAATTCCAGTACCAATGGTTGCGATGATTCCTGCTATACTTGGTAAATCAAGATTCCATTTTATAAAAGAAGCTATACCAAGAATGATTATTATTTCAGATACACTTGTTATTAAAAGGGCCATCGAAGATTTGAATTTTTTGTATCTTGCAAAAATAATTATTGCTACCATTAAAAGTGCTGCGAGTCCTGCTAAAAAAATTGATTTTATAAATTCTTTTCCTAAGACAGGAGAAATTGTATCTAGCTTAACTATTTCTAATTTATATGGCAAACTTCCTGTAATTAAAACTGTTTGAAGTTTGTGCATTGAATTTGATGCGTCTTCATATGCTTCATTACTTGTTGTTCCGCTTCCAGGACCTGAAATAGAAATTTGTGTTGTTATTCTTCCTTTAAGTCCTTCGCCAATTAAAAGGGTGTCAACAAGATTATCATCGAGAAATAAATCCAAATTTTCAGAAAGATAACTTCCTTGAGCAGTTACATTAACTTCTAAATCTTTTGTGATTTCTGCGTGTCTTTTTGCAGCTTCTTCACTTAAGAATATTGTAAATCTAAAAGTAGCAGTATAAGTTCCATCTTGAAGTTGAGAAGGTTTTCCAACATACGAATCTTGTCCAGACCTTGCAACAGATGCAATATCTCTTTCTCCACCGATAAAAACTGTTTCATTTCCAATCTTTGCTTCGAATTTTCCTTGCTCGGAAATTAATACTTTTAAATCTGTCCTGGTTGCTCCTGCAACTTCTACTAACATAAAATGGTTTCCTGTTAAATCTGATACACGTAATACATTAATATCTGATAAACCAAATTCGTCAAATCTGTTTCTTGTTATGTCAACTAAATCGTCCATTTCTACTGAAGAAAGTTTTTTGTCTTCTGCTTGGACCATTGCCCTTGAACCCCCTGCTAAATCCAAACCCGTTTTAATATTTGTTTTTGGTATTTCCACCACAGTAATGTTCGGAACATGATTTGAAAATAAAATTGCTTCAGAGTTTCTGGTTTGAATAATCAGTTTTATATTTTCATTAGAATTGAATTTTTCTTTAAGAGCATTTGAAAAACCCTCTAAATTTTCTATTGGTGTGTTGTCAATATTTGTAATTATTTGCCCTTGTCTTAACCCTTGTTCAAATGCTGTTGAGTTTGTTTCAACACTTGTTATTAAAACTCCTTTTTCTAAAAAGGTTGGAGGAAGACTGAATATAGATAATAAAGAAAATGCTAAAATGATTATGAGTAGCCAAATTTTCCAAGTTAGTTTTTTCATTTCTTCTTCTCCATATACCATTTAAGTATTGATGTATTGGTTATCCAAGTGTTGAGAATATCAAAACCTAGACCTATTGAAAGTATTGTAAAGATTTGCGTTAAGACCGGGGAGAATGATTTGACAACGAAAAGCGCTATGACAATTGCTAGAAGGGAAGTCAGAGTCATAGTTATTCCTGTTTTAAATGCTCCAACTATTCTTTCATTTAACAAGCCCTCTTGTCTTTTTAATATCCTTGTTGTCAATAAAATATCTGTGTCAACAGAATAACCAATTAACATTAAAAAAGCAACTATTCCTGCACTGGACATTTTCATCCCAAAAATATTTACTATAACTAAAGTCATTAAAATATCTGCAAAAGCAGAAATAATAACTGCTGTAGAGGGAACAAAAGTTCTGAAGATAATGAACACAACAATTGCCATAAAAAAGAATGCGAATAAAATTGCAATTAGAAGTTGTTTGTAAAAACTCTCACTTAAACTGGAACCAGTACATTCAAAACTTGCATTATCTCCTTCCACTAATTCATATCCCAAATAATCTTCAAGGATTGTCTTAGTTTGTTTAACCTCTAATTCATTGCACCCTTCTGTTTTAATCTCAATAATTACTGCTTTTTGTTCTCTTGTAATTAAATCATAAATTTCTCTTGTATTGACTTCTTCAAGTTTTTCTGAGAGTGCTTGTTCTAAATCCAATATATTTATTTTTCCAAAAATTGTTACAGAAGTTCCACCTGTCAAAGAGATGTCTTTATAGATAAAATCTTGATTTTTAGAATAGAAAATTCCCATATAGATTAATGAAAACAATACTAATATTATTGGAATTAATAATAGCCATTTGTAGTTTTTATCATACCAATTTTTTTGTTCCATTTTGTTTTTTTAATGCGCGGGCCGGGATTCGAACCCGGATAGTCTGCTTGGAAGGCAGAAAGTCTAGCCGTTGACCTACCCACGCTTATCAATAATAGTGAAATGTTGTTTAATAAAGTTTACGCGCCTGGAAGGATTTGAACCTTCGACTTCTTCCTTAGGAGGGAAGCGCTCTAATCCAAACTGAGCTACAGGCGCATGCGGAGTAAAGGATTCGAACCCTCGCAGGCATTAAGCCAATTGGTCCTTAACCAATCCCGTTTGACCACTCCGGCAACTCCGCATAAAATTAAGATATTTTTTCCGTATAAAAGGTTTACGAGAAGAGATAATAAAGAAGACAACTTGGTGGTTTGGCCTCTTGTGGGAGACTACTGCCATCAACATAGGAAGCTTAACTTCTGTGTTCGGAATGAGAACAGGTGTTTCCAACCTATTATGGTTGTCTTCAAGATTACTTTAAACTAAGAGTTTTTAAAAGTTTCTTTCTTTAAAAATCTATGAAATCTAAGATTTCAAAAACAAAATCCAAAAAACAAATTGAAGAATTTTTCTTAGACATTAAAAATAAAACTCCCAAAGAAATTAAAAAAATAAAAAGACTTGCTATGAAACATAATATTCCTTTAAAAGAAAAAAGGAAATTATTTTGTAAGAAATGTTATGTTCCTTATAATAACCCAAAAACTAGGATAAAAAATAAAAAGAGGGTAATTGAATGTAAAAATTGTGGAAATGTTAGTGGATGGAAGATGAAATGATTTGATATTTTATAATTCCTTTATTTTGTACATTGTTCGTTATAAGAATTGGTTCTATTTTATTTCATGATAAGAAAAGATATGGTAAGAATACAGATAAATCAAAAACAATTACAGGTTGGTTAAGAAAAAAAACTGGTTTTGATTGGCACCACATTCATTTTGGGTTTGTAATTCTTTTTATTATAATTTTTTTAATACTCTTTAATGGATTAAATCCAATTTATCTCATATTTTTAGCTATAGGATTAAGTTTAATATTTGATCAGTTATTCTCTTGGTTAAAAAAAGATTGGTGTTATTTTAGCAAAAAATTTACTTTGATTGCTATTTTATTTCATATTATTATAGCCATGTTAGCAATAATAATTTCTAAGATTTCTTGAACTTCCCAATTAATTCAACTAAGTCTTCTTGACCAATAAAAACAGACCTACAACAAGGACGTTCTAAACCAAGTTCGTCCATTACCTTTTTTGGTTTTTCTCCTTCTTTTACTCTCTGTTTAAATTGCTCCCATAAGTGACCTATTGGTTTTCCGCAACTAAAGCAACGCACAGGAATTATCATATTATTAATTCTTAAAATTAGTTTAAAAAACTTTGTAATTACAAAAAAATTATGCAAAATATATATGGTTGTAAAAAACTTGTGATAGGTAAATTTAAATAGAATTTGAATGATCTTTTGGCATGACAAAGATAATTGAACTTAAAGATGCTGAAAGATATTATGAAATGGGAGAGAGTATAGTTAAGGCTTTAGATGGAGTTGATATCTCTATTGAGAAAGGAGACTTTATTGCAATTATGGGCCCAAGTGGAAGTGGTAAATCGACCAGTATGAATCTTACAGGAAGTTTGGATTTAGCCACTAAAGGAGAAATTTATCTTGATGGGGAAAATATTGCAGAAATGGAAGAATCAGAATTAGCCCAAATTAGAGGAAAAAAGATTGGGTTTATTTTTCAACAATTTAATTTAATTCCAAATTTAACTACTAAGGAAAATGTTATGCTTCCTATGCTTTTTCAGCAACAAGATGAAGAAGAAAGAAGAGAAAGAGCTGAAGAACTTTTGAAAGACGTTGATTTAGGAGATAGAATGGACCATTATCCTAATCAACTTTCTGGAGGCCAACAACAAAGAGTTGCTATTGCACGTGCTCTTGCAAATAAACCAGAGGTTATTTTAGCAGATGAGCCAACTGGAAATCTAGACACTAAAACAGGTGACAAGATGATGAATTTTTTAACAGACTTGAATAAGAAAGGTAGAACAATAATTATTGTTACTCATGATCCAGACCTTGCTAAAAAATATGCTAAGAAAATTTATTCTATAAAAGATGGAAAAATTGAATATGTTTATAACAAGATTCGTGACAAATGGATTAAGAAACAAGCCCATTAATGTATTCATTTTGTTGTAGTAACTAAGGAAAAGCTTATAAATAAAAGATTGCAAAAAATAACATGAAAAAATTAACAATAATTAATTTAATTCTTTTAGTTGTAATGCTAAATTTTGCATCTGCTTTAGTTGTTGATGCAGATTATATTACAATTTATCCAGGAGAATCTGGTAGTGTAAAAGTTGAAGTAGATAATAATTTTAATTTTGATATAGAAGATATTTCTGTTGCATTGGCTTTAGATAAAGTTCCGTTTACAAGTATTGGAAGTTCTGAAAAGAGTTTGGACGACCTTGATGAAAATGATGATGACTCTGTAACTTTTACAGTTAGAGCTTCAACAGATATTGCTCCTGGAGATTATAATATCCCTTATATTATAAAATACATTAACGCTAAAGATTCAAATGCAACTCAAGAAGAAAAAACAGGAAGTTTTGGTTTGAGGGTGAGTGCTAAAACAAATATTGATTTTTCTGCGGAAACAAAAGATAATATTATTGGACAGCAAGGTAGAATTTCTTTGAAAATCGTAAATAAAGGTTTAGGAGAAATTAAATTTGTATCTGTGAAAGTTTCGCCCCAAGGTTATGAATTAATCTCTAGTGAAAATGTTTATGTAGGAACAATAGATTCTGATGACTCAGATACTGCAAGTTTTGATGTTGTTTTCAAAACAACAAAACCAATATTAACTGCAATTGTGAATTATAATGATTTTGATAATCATGCAAAAACAGAAACAATTAACATTCCTGTAAATGTTTATACTACTGAAAAAGCAATTGAACTTGGTTTAATCAAAAAACCAAATTATGCCCCTTATTTTGCCGTTGGAGGAGTTTTAATTATCTGGTTTGTTTATAGAAAAATTAAAAAAGCAAGAAAAAATAAACAAAGGAGGTAAACTCCAATGATTAGAGTAAATCAAAGAGTTTCACTCATTCGAATTTTATTGGAGGGGGAATTCAAATGAAAGATTATTTTTTTCTTTCATTTAAGAATATTCGGAAAAAGGGTTTGAGAAGTTGGTTGACGATTCTTGGAATTATTATTGGTATTGCTGCTGTTGTTAGCTTGATTTCTTTAGGAGCTGGGTTGAAAACTGCTGTGATGGGACAATTTGGTTCTTTGTCTGTGGACAAATTAACAATCCAAAATAAAGGAACAGGTTTTGGCCCTCCTGGTTCAACTGTTGTAGAAAAATTAACTAAGGAAGATATAAAGATTATTTCTGATATAAATGGGGTGGAACTTGTTATTGAGAGGTTGCTGAGGGTAGCAAAGTTTGAATATAACGATATTTCTACTTTCAGTTATCTTGTTAGCTTACCTGGGGATAAAGAAAAACTTAAAGTTGCCTATACAGAAATGCAGATGGAAATCAAAGAAGGAAGATTTCCAGAGATTGGAGACCTTGGTAAAGTTTTGGTTGGAAAAACCCTTGCAGAAGGAAAAAGTTTTGAGAAAGAAGTTTTGGTTGGGAAAAAAATAAGAATTAATGACAAGGATTTTGAGGTTATTGGAATTTTAGACATGGCAATAAATTCTCAATTAAATAATGTTATATTTATGTTTGAAAAAGAGATGAATGACTTACTTAATTTTGAAGATGAATATGATTTAATTGTTGCACAAGTTGAAGACCAAGATGAAATTGTAGATGTTGCAAAAAAGATTGAAGAAGAATTAAGACAAAATAGAAAAGAAGACATTGGAGAAGAGAGTTTTAGTGTAGAAACTCCTTTACAAGCTTTTTCTGCTGTTAACACAATTTTAAATGTGATAAATTTAATTATCATAGGTATTGCTATGATCTCTTTATTTGTTGGGGCAACTGGAATTGCAAATACAATGTATACTTCAGTTTTAGAAAGAACAAAGGAAATTGGAATTATGAAAGCCATTGGCGCAAAAAACTCAGATATTATGTGGATTTTTTTAATTGAATCTGGATTATTGGGTTTGGTTGGAGGGATTGTTGGAGCATTAATTGGACTTGGTGCTGCAATGCTAGTTGCTAACTTAGCAAATCAAACACTAGGAGACAATTTATTTGTAGTTGCTATTTCATATCCTCTTTTATTTGGAGCAGTTGGATTTTCCTTTGTAGTAGGAATTCTTTCAGGGGTTCTTCCTGCATTACAAGCATCTAAATTAAATGTTGTTGACGCGTTGAGGGGTTGAAATGATAAAAGATTATTTTAAACTTGCAATAAAAAACTTGAGAAACAGAGGTCTTCGTAGTTGGTTAACTATGTTAGGAATTTTTATCTCTGTTGCAACTATTTTTGTTTTAGTTAGTTTATCCTTAGGATTACAAGGGGCAGTTAAAGAACAATTTGAAACGTTAGGAACAGATAAGTTTTTTATTCAGCCTTCAACAGGGTTTCTTGGGCCTCCTGGAAGTACTGGAGGAGTTCTTCTAACAGAAGAAGATATTGAAATTATTAAAAAGATTCAAGGAATAAAAGATTATTCTTATTTTGTTGCAGGAAATGCTAAAGTGGAATTTTCAGGAGAAACAAGGTATATGATGGTTTGGGGAATCCCCCCAGAACATATGGAAGTTTATAGTGAAATGTCCTCGTTTAATATTGAAGATGGAAGAAATTTAGAAAAAGGAGATAAGAATTCAATTATTATTGGGAACTTGTTTAAAACAGGAAATACTTTAGGTAAACCTGTTAATACAGGGAATAAACTAACGATTAATGATGAAGAATTTAAAGTTAGAGGTATATTAGAAATCATTGGTAATCCTGATGACGATCGAGCAATAATGATAGATTTAGGAAGTTTTAGGAACTTGTTTGAAATTCCTGAAAGAGTAGACTATATTATGGTGCAGGTTGATGAGGGAGAAGATATTTTTGAAATTGTTGAAAAAGTTGAAAAGAAATTAAGGAAATCACGAGGAGTTACAGAAAAAACACAGGATTTTGACATTTTTACCCCAGATGAATTATTAGAAAGCTTTGAAAATATTCTTGCAATTATCACTTCTTTTTTAGGAGGGGTTGCGGCAATTTCGCTTTTAGTTGGGGCTATTGGAATTGCAAATACAATGTATACTTCAGTTTTAGAAAGAACAAAGGAAATTGGAATTATGAAAGCAATTGGCGCAAAAAACTCAGATATTATGTGTATTTTTTTAATTGAATCTGGATTATTAGGATTGGTTGGTGCAGGAATTGGTATTGGATTAGGATATGCAATTGGTAAAACAATTGAATATATTGCAATAACTCAATTAAATACAACTTTGCTTCAAATAGCCACTCCTTTTTGGTTGATAGGAGGTTGTTTAAGTTTTGGATTTTTAATTGGCGCAATTTCTGGAACACTTCCAGCAATTCAAGCAAGTAAAACAAATGTCGTCGACGCATTAAGGTATGAATAAAATAAAAAAGGAGCATATTCAGTTTATTTAAAAAAATTGTATAAAATAACAAAAAATTAATACAAATCTTTAAATATCTCTTTTTCCAAAAAAAATAATCAAAATAAAATTGAGGTAATTTATGGTAAAATGTGTTTATTGTGGATGTGAACTTTCTGATGAACGAGTAATAGAAGTTTGTGACAAATGTGGAGGTAGTGTTTGGGGAGAAAAGATGTTTAACACAATTGTTCATAACATGGAAACAGCTAGGGCAAATGGAGATTTGTGTAATGACCATGTGGTTAGAGAAATTCCAAGGGAAACAGAAAGTTTTAGGGAATTTTGAGGGAAGGACAATCTTTTTAAATTACTTATTTCTAAATTATCTATGGTACAAAAAAAGCCTGTTAGAACCAGAGGAAAATTGCAATTTAGTAAATACTTTCAAGAATTTAAAAAAGGCAATTCTGTTGCAGTTGTAGCAGAACCTTCTATTCAATCAAGTTTTCCAAAGACTCTTCAAGGAAGAACAGGTGTTATTGAAGATAAAAGAGGTAAGGCATATATTGTTAAAATTAAAGATCAGAACAAAGAGAAAAAGTTTTTAATTGAAGCAATCCACTTAAAATTAATAAAATGATAAAAAATAAGGAACTTTTGAGTATGGCTGAAGCTACTGAATACATTGATAAAAATAACCTTTTAGATATAAAGGGGTTCATAAAAAAATTCACCAAATTGAAACCAAAAAAGGCTAAGGAATTAAAAAAGAAACTTATAGAATTAAAAATAGTGAAATTGGGAATAGAACAAATAATAAAAATAATTGATTTATTACCAGAAAATAAAGAAGATTTAAATAAAATTGTAGATACTAATTTAGATGAAAATGAAACAAAAAAAATACTCGAAACAGTTAAAGAATTTAAATAAACAAAATGAAAATAAATATAAAATTTCCATTCGTTCAAATAAGAATAGGAAGACTAATTTAAATGAAAGAAGAGTTTGCAATAATTTTAGAATTTTTACCAAATGGATATCCTTTGGAAAAGAAAATGATTCCAATAGTCCAAGCTATAGGAAAAACAAACTTGACCCTTTTAGAACTTGTTCCGAGAAGAGGGGCCAATTTAGAGATTGGTGAAGAAGTTTATATTGGTGAAGGAAAACGCGAAAAAATATATTATATTCTTGGACGGCTTCATAGGGAAAAATTAACTGAAGCAGCAAAGAACCAATTACAAAATTTTATAAAGCAAGTAGTCAGTGAAAGAAAAGAAAGATTTATTGAGTTTTTCAATAAATCAGACGCCATAAATAAAAGGATCCATCAAATTGAATTACTTCCGGGGTTTGGGAAAAGGCATATGCAAGAGATAATAACTAAACGGAAGGAAAAAGAATTTGAATCTTTTGAAAATATGAAGAAACGGATACAAAATTTACCTGATCCAAAAAATGCTATTGAAAAAAGAATTTTTCAAGAACTAACAAATATTGAAAGATATAATTTATTTATAAATTAAAATGACCGAACAAAAACTGCAAAAACAAGTGAAAGAAAAAAAACAAAAAAGTGAACTTCCTAGTGTATCCTCTAAAATAGAAGAGGATAGAATAATTAGAATTCTCGCAAAAGATATAGAAGGTAAAATGAAGGTTTATGCAGGACTTACAAAAATAAAAGGCGTTTCATGGAGTTTATCAAATTCTATTTGTAAGGTATTGAAAATTGATAAAAATAAAAAAATAGGTTCTTTAACTGAAGAAGAAATAAAAGAAATATCTAATTTTATAAAAAATCCAAAAGTTCCAGGATATCTTGTTAATAGGAGATTTGACTTTACAACAGGCGAGGATAAACATTTGAGCAGTAGTGATTTGGAACTACAAAAAGAATTTGATATCAAAAGACTGAAAAAAATTAAATCTTACAGGGGATTTAGACACATGGCTGGACTGCCTACAAGGGGGCAAAAAACAAGAAGTAATTTTAGACCAAATAAAAAAAAGGCAGGAATTAAAAAGAAAGCAAAGAAAAAATGAATCGAAAACATAAAACATACTCAAAACCAAAAAGACCTTTTGATAAAATAAGAATTGACGAAGAAGCGAAAATAAAAAAAGAATTTGGATTAAAAAATAAAAGGGAAATTTGGAAAGCAGAAGCTAAAATTACCTCAATTAGAGAACGTGCAAAAAAATTGATTTCTGCTGGGCCAAAAGAGCAAAAAGCATTATTTGAAAGATTAAAAAAAATTGGTTTGGAAGTTAATTCAATAGCAGATGTTTTGTCCCTAAATAAGGAAAATTATCTAAATAGGAGGCTTCAAACAATTGTAGTGGGTAAAAAACTTACTACTACTATAAAAAGTGCAAGACAATTAATTGCTCACAAGAGGATTTTAGTTAATAAAAAAATTGTAGATAGCCCATCATATATTGTTCCTGTAGAATTAGAAGGAAAAATTTCTTTAAAAGAAAAAAAGAACGTAAAAGCTAAGGAAAAAAAGAATAATGAAAGGAAATTAAACCAAAAGGAAACTATTAAAAATGATTAAAAAAGAAGTTGAAATAAAAGCTGACCCTGACAAAATTAAGGTAGAAGAAACAAAAGAAACAGAAAAAAAGATTAGTGAAAAGAAAGTTGTTACGAAAAAAGAAAAATCCTATGAAGCAATCCTAAATATTTATACTTCATTTAATAATACAATGGTTCATATTACAGATATGGCGGGCAAAACAATTTCAAAAGTTACAGGGGGCATGGTTACAAAACATGGTAGACTCAAAGCAAATCCAACAATCGCTATGTTCATTGCAAAAAGGATTTCAGAAAATGTTAAAGAATTGGGAATTAAATCATTTTATGTTAAAATTAGGGCAAAGACTGGCAATCATTCTCCAGGTCCTGGAACAAATTCAATAATGAAAAGTTTATCTCGAGAAGGTTTTAAAATTTTGAATATTCTTGATACAACAAGAATTCCTCGAGGAGGACCAAAGAAAAAAGGTGGGAGAAGAGGAAGACGTCCTTAAGTAAACTTTAAAAATGAAGAAAATTAAAAAATAAAATGGAACTAATAAGTAAAAAAGAGAACCAAATGATATTTACTGCAGAAATAGAAGAAAGCTTAGCAAATGCAATTAGAAGATATATCAACCAGATTCCCGTGCTTGCTGTTGATGAAGTGGAAATTTCAAAAAATGATTCTCCATTGTATGATGAAACAATTGCTCACAGAATAGGCCTAATTCCAATAAAAATAGATAAAACAGCCAATACAAAAATAATTTCTAAATTAAAATTAGATGTAAAAGAAGAAGGGATGGTTTACTCTGATAAGTTAAAAGGAAATTTGCAAGTTGCTTATGAAAAGACCCCAATAACAACTTTAAATAAGGGGCAAGAATTAAATATTGTTGCCATTGTTAAAAGAGGGAAAGGAGAAGAACATGCAAAATTTTCTCCAGGATTAATGTTCTATAGAAATATTGTTGATATAAAATTAGATAAAGATTGCCCAAAAGAAGTTGTAGATATTTGTCCTAAAAAAGTTTTTGCATTTAAAGGAGATAAAGTGGTTGTTAAAGATAGTTCAAAATGTGATATGTGTGAAGCTTGCATAGAGGTTTGTAAAAAACATAAAAAAAATTCAATAAAGATTATCCCTACAAAAAAATTAGTAATTGAATTAGAATCTTTTGGACAAATAAATGTTGAAAATATTTTAAAGGAATCTGTAGAAATTTTGAAAAAAGATTTGGCAGACATTTCTAAAAAGATAAATAAATAATTCTAAAGGTTTTTATATAAATAATTAATTGTATTCTTATGCGAGGGTGCTGGAGTGGTCAAACAGGACAGCCTCAAGAGCTGTTAGCTTATGCTTACGCAGGTTCGAATCCTGTCCCTCGCATAAACTTTAAATACCCTTTTTATTTCAAATTTATACCTGCGAGTCATCTACTCGTGCCCTCGTTTAAAATTAAGGGCAATAAAGTGTTTCGCGAAAACAATCGGCGTTAGCGGGAAGTAAATACTTCTTGTTAAATTAAGATGAAATCAAAAACTAAAATAAAAAAACAAATGCAGAAGAAAACTAGTTCAAAATTAGTTGATACAATAATTACTGCAAAGAAAAATAAGCCTTGGATTAAGATTGCAGGAATTCTTTCTGGTCCAAGAAAAAACAGAATAAATTTAAACCTTGAAGAAATAGATAAAAAAGTAGAAGATAATGAAATTGTTGTAATTCCTGGAAAAGTTCTTTCACAAGGTAAGGTAAATAAAAAAATAAAAATTGTCGCATTAAATTTTTCTGATAAAGCAAAGGAAAAATTATTAAGATTAAAATTCGAGATCTCAAGTATAGTTGAAGAAATTAAAAAAAATCCTGAAGGAAAAGGAATTAAAATTTTAGAAAAATGACAAAAATAATTGATGGAAAAAATGCTGTATTGGGAAGATTAGCTAGTTATGCCGCAAAAGAGGCACTAAAAGGTGAAGAGATAATTATATTAAATTGTGAAGAAATAATTATTACTGGAAACAAAAAAAACATTGAAAGAAATTTTGATATTAAAAGGAGCAGAGTTGGACATAGTCAAAAAGGACCAAGACATTCTAAATCAAGTGAGAAAATGGTCAAAAGAGCGATAAGAGGCATGCTTCCTGACCATAGAAAAGGCAGAGGGAAAATTGCTTTTAAAAAAATTAAATGTTATATTGGAGTTCCAAAAGAGTTTCAAGAATCTAAGAAGATACTTGCTGGAAAACAAAAGAAAACTAAATTTTCAAGAATAAAAGATTTTTCAAAATGACAAAAGAAATAATCGCCTCAGGTAAAAGAAAAACTTCTATTGCAAAAGCTACAATTGTAAAAGGTTCTGGAAAAATATATATTAATAAAAGAAATTATAATACACTACATTTATTTGACAAACTGAAAATTGAAGAACCAATAAGAATCGCTAAAAAAATTCTTGGGAAAATAGATTTTAATATTTTAATTATTGTTAAAGGTGGTGGAGAAAAAAGCCAAATTGAAGCTGCAAGAGTTGCATTATCAAAAGCCATTGTTAAATTTTCAAATTCAAAAGAATTAACAGATACTTTTTTAAATTATGATAGAAATTTATTAGTTGCAGACGTTAGGAGAAAAGAAGCATACAAACCAGGTGATTCTCGGGCCAGGGCAAAGAGACAAAGTAGTAAAAGATAAAATTATTTTTGAATACAAATTAACCATAAGCTTTATAAAAAATAAAACCATATAATAATATGAAAAAAGGAAGTGAAAGAAAAGAAGCATGGATGAGAATTATTATTGGGATAATCTCAGGGATTATTCTTGGAATTTGGAAAGCATTAATACAAATTTTAGGGATAGTGCATTGGTTCATAGTAGTCTTTTCTGGAAAAAGAAATAAAGGTATTGCAAAGTTTAGTGAAATTTGGAACACTCAAATTTATATTTTCCTAAGATATATGACTTTTGTTACAAATGAAAGACCTTTTCCATTTACAAGTTTGACAAAGAATTTTAGTAAATTTAAAAAATAATTTTAAAATTATTTTATTCCTAATCTTTCTAGTTTATTTTGAACATGGTTAAATAATGTTGAAGAAATAATTGGGTGATGGGTTCCTTGATGAATTTGGTTGTTGAATTTTATTTTTCCAATATAAGTAAAATTAGAGAGAATTTTTTTTAATCCATTAACAGAAAAATTATGTTTTTTGGCTAATTTTGTTATACTTATATTTTCTGTTAAAAAATTTTCAAAGATTTCTTCCACTTCTCTGAAATTTTGTGCGAGGATTAATTTTCCATTTTCGAATTTATAACCAAAAGCTGGGCGAGACATGAGAAATCCTTTAGATGCTTTTTCAATCATGCCATTTTTTTGCTGATTTGCGCGAATTTTTTTAAACTCTTCTAATTTTTTCCTAAGAATTTCATTTTCTTGTTTTAATTTTTCTATTTCTTCCATTTTATATTTCTCTCTTGTTAAATTCTTCTAACAGCGAGGGTAATTTTTTGTAAAGCCAATAATTGAATTTTATAAATTCATTTGTTTTATTATTTATATGTAAGATCACTTTTTCATATTCTTTATTTTCATACCAAATTGGAATGTTGCTACTTAGTTTTGGTTTTTTTGTTAATTGGTCTAAACCTGCTCCTT
>Ga0208769_1000276_pt1 | contig 26513 bp, 35 predicted proteins | sample AntAceMetag02UKC_FD_184768 | JGI IMG/M metagenome (GOLD analysis project Ga0208769, IMG submission 184768) | Saline lake microbial communities from Ace Lake, Antarctica- Antarctic Ace Lake Metagenome 02UKC (SPAdes) (version 2) | ecosystem: Environmental > Aquatic > Non-marine Saline and Alkaline...
AGATTCTCAACTTGTCAATGATCTCTTCGGGCCTTGAAAAGCAGGAAAGAATTTATGCTGACGGGGTAGTTTCACCAAAAGAAGTACCCGTCTGCTGCACTGTTCCTGCTTCTCAAAGACCGAGAGAGGTGAGTGGTGTGTGTACTCTACGCAACTTCGTTTTGTTCGGCTCACCACTGCGCCTCTGTTGTTCGATATGAACTATAGCCTCATTCGTTGCGGTTGTCAAGTCCTTTATACTTGGATGACACGCAACGTCCACTCTGGAAACACTTGCTTGAAAAGTGCTGCTCTCACGGGCCAGTCTCGAACTCGAACCCCTTTGACTTCCTCCGCTATGAGCACTCCGTCTTCGATATATGTGAAGTCTGGAGTGTAGATTGTCTGTCGTCCTTTGTCGTTCTTCCCAAGGTGGAAATGAATACCGTGGAAGTGGAGGGCAACGATTCTGCCCTCTTTCTTCCACGCCCTTAAAACTTCGTAGCGATTGCCTTCCGCCTTGCTGTCGAACTTGATGCCTCTCCAGACGAACGGCTTGACGTGGTATTTGCCTGCCATGGTGTTATAACCCCGTCGAGGGATTCAAGCTGTTTCACCGGCTGAATCCGGTCCCTGTGGCACTTCTTTGGTCGAGGCTTCCGGGCTTCCTGCCGTTGCTCCGAAGTCCAGCATAGTTGGTGGCGGGCAGTCGAGACTTCCTACTATAGCTGCGATGGCGCACTTGCCTTTGCTCGCGTTCCACCAAGCGCATTCTTCTTGTACGCATTTCCCGAACGTATCCGGGTATCCGTCTCGTGTGCTTCTAACTATCCGCATCGGGCATTTGTCCGCCATCAGATTCCTCCTCGATGTCGATAACTGTGTCGTCTTCCTCGGTGATCTTTGCTCCGTGTGCTTGGAGGATGGTTCCCTTCTTGATGATCGTCTCTCCGGGGCGAATCTCTACCACCTTGCCGGTATCGTCATGCAGGACGTTGTCTTTCATCTGCCCTCTGACAATTCTGATCGGGCCTGTGACTAACTCGAACTTGCTCATGCGTTCTAGCTTTTCTGTCACCTCATCGAGCTTTGCCCAAAACTCTGAGGGCTTGCCGTTCTGCGCGATGGCTGCGAGTTCTACGAGGAACGCCTGATCCTTGACCTTCCGTAGGGCGTCGATCTCGTCAATCATCATCATGTTCACGAGGTCCGTGCTGCCCGTAACGGTTGCCCATCGTGCCTGTCGCTCGAATCGATTCGCTAGGCGGATGCTGAATCCGAGAAGCCCTGGAAGGTTCTCCCACTGCTCGATGTCTGTGCCTCCCTCATCGTTGAATACTTGGAATCGTCGCCACGCTCGCTTGATGTCTGCCGTCTCGAAGTCTCGGAAGAACTCGAATCCCTGCGCTATCTCGAATCCGCTCTGCCGGAAGTTTCGAACCGCTGCTTCGAGCTTCGTCCTCTGTTCCTTCGCTGCCCGTGCTAGTGGCTCAAGCAAATACCAGATAGGCGTCGCGAGCGGGTCGATGAACTCTCCTGTGCTATCTCGAATGGTCAACACTCGAGAGTTTTCATCATGCCCGATGGCGTACTTCTCAACCTTGAACGGTGTCGTGATCGTGTGGAAAAGGTCGTGGCACTCTTGGCAGCCCCACGCTCCGTTTTCTTCCTGATTGACCTCGTGATCCTCTGGCAATCCTCCGATGCCCTGATGCCATTTCAAATGGACGTACTGGTTGCCGGGTGTTGGCTTTGCGTGAAAGAAATAGCAGTTTCCTCCAAGCCGGTTCTTCACTCTCTCTCTAACATCTTTTGCTACGGGCATGAATCCTCCCTTGATGGCAAAGGCTGTTCTGACCATCGCCAAATCGGTTTGACTTCAAGGAGCATGAATCGCTCGATGTTCCCTGCCTCTATGCTCCCACTGCCAACGATTGCGGTGTTGTCTATGTGGCTTGCTACTTCCATAATCTCGAAAGAAGCTGTGCCGTAGTGATGGAACCGTGCGAGCCAAGTCGCGTACGCCTCGAACTCGCGAAAGAACGGTGGAATCTCTCCCTTGTATTCCTTCTCTGGCTTGATCTTGACATCCGGCCTTGCGAGGCCGTAAGGCGTCACAAACAACAGCGGTAGCCGTGCTTCGTATTGATTCATTCCGTCACCCCTAAGTCTTCGATGGTTTTGATAAGGTCGAGCATCTGGCCTCCTCGGTGATGCCACGTGTTCCTCTTTGCAAACTCGTGCCGCTTCATCTTCCACTCCATGCTGCGCTGCGCTCTGTACGTCTCCCATACTGTCTCGATGAAATCCTTCGGCTCGGATATGCGTACGTTTCCGTCCATATCCTCCATCGACGGAAGAGGTGTAGACACGACCGGCAATCCGGCTGCCAAATACTCCCATGCCTTGATCGGGTCTGCGCTCAGTGAAATCTCGCTCCTGTCGAATGGAACGATGCCGACATCGAATGAGGCGTAGAATCCTGGAAGCCCCTCGAACGGAACCTTCCCGATGTTCTTCGCTCTTGGTATTGGGCCTGCTTGGTGGTTCGGTCCTACGACAACGACATTGAACTCCTCCGATAGTTTACAAAGAAGATCCCTGTCTACCCACTTTGCAATCGCTCCAACGAACCCGACGACGGGCCTGCCGTCCTTCCCAAAATCTTCTACGGGCTTTCTCGCTGTTCCTGGTATGACAACGTGCTCGGATGTGCAAGCGTTCCTGACAAGATGAACTGGGAGTTCTTCGTCTGCTTCCATATGTGCTTGTATGCGGGATGAAGATGTTGTGATGATCGTGCTCTTTTCTACCATGGCCGGAACGAACTCTTCCCAGTTTGGGAAGCGGTCGCAAACGTCGTAGAGGACTATGCCGGGCTTGTATTGCTCGGTGAGGTAATGCGTCCGGGGCCATGTGGTATAGAAGACATCGAACGGGCCTTCTAGCTTGGTTCCCTGGTAGTCCACAAAGAGTCCGGGGGTGTCTGTCTCTTCTCTCTCTTTTCCGAACTCCTCTCGGTGGTTGCAAAAGATGGCGTCGCACCCATTGAGCGCGAACTGCCGCATCAGGTGGTGTGGCCTCTGTGTCATCATTCCCCATGTCACAATCGGGGGGTAGATTACGCTTGGTCGTTTAGATTGCATTTGCCCTCCGTGTCCTTGTATGGACAGTGTTTTTCCTTCTCTGGATTGGATTTTATTGGCTCGGATTTCTCAGCCCATCGAATAGCGTTTGACAAATAGCCCTCGAATAGAGTGACCCTGCCGAATAACGTCAAGGGCCGAAGGTACTCTTCCTGCTCCGTTCCGATCCATTGCTCCGTCTTGTGGTCAACGATGAGTTTTAACTCGTTGACGGTGCATCCTTCGCTGATTCGTGCTCGGATGTGCTTTCGGCTCGACTCCGAATGCCTGTAGCGGCTTCCTGTCAGTTTGTTGAGGTGGTCGATAACTTGGTCCGCGAGTTCGTTTTGGTGGATGCCCATGGATGATGGTCTGAGGTTCCCTGTAACGATCTTCCTTCCTTCGATTCTTGCCGGGGCGTATGGTGCACCTGCGGGGAAGTATCTGATGTCGCTGCCGACGACTTTGCATCCTGGCCCTTTCTCCTCAATCGAAGCTCGCATTTGCTCCATCGTCTCTTTCCTGGTGAGGTTGTCTGCGAAGTCTGTGCATGTGATTTGCTGCCCTCGCGGACTCCGTGGCCTTGGTCGTGGCTTCGGTGGTCCCATCTTCGGGGGCCTTAGTGTGTTCATTATGGCCGGTAATCCTCGTGGACTGTCCTTCCACTTCTTGATTAGTTGAGTGATCCATTCAAGTAGCATCTATAGCCTCCTGCGCTGGCCTTAGGGCCTCAAGATCCTTGCTTGAGAAAAGCATCCGTAGGGATGTTCGTGTCTCTTTGGCGACAATCGTTTTGTACTCATGGATGAAGTGTGCCCTCGTTGTGGAGTCTCCTGTCTTGGTTGCTGCTAGGGTGTCTCTCCCGATAGCCTTAGCCACAGCCTTCACGGGGGTCGGCAAGTCTTCCCAATAGACTTCCGGGGTTGTTGCCTGACCATCTCCGTGAACGCTATATGCGGCTGCGGTGCAAGCCAGTCTCCATGCTTCCATCTCTGTTGGGAACTCCTCTCTCTTCAAGCTCATGGCTGCCTGGAATACCTCTCCGGGTGCGATCTCGAATGTGTTCATCTTGCTTCTGACAACGAGAAGCCCTGCCTGCAACAGAAGTTCGTCTGGGATAGGCTCAAGAACCAAGAACCATCCGTTGAGGTTCTTTTTGTCGATTCCCTTTCCCAACGTCCTCCCGAACAGTCCGCTCAATAGCGTAATCCCTTTCTTTGTCGCCATCCCTGCCTGCCCCCCGTTTTATTATTCTGCCTCAGCCCATTCCACCGCTGCTGCAAGATCGTCCTCTACTGTTCTCTCTCTCTGCTCTGGTTTGCCGCTTACTACCCATTTGACCGCGGCATTTAAGTATCCGTCGAATAGGCTTTGCCGCCCGAATAATGTGATGGGGCGTATCCTCCCCTCGAACTTCGTTTCCATCCACTCGTTTGTTTTATGCTCTATGATCGCTTTCAAATCATCGACTGAACATCCGTCGTTGATCCTTGCTCGAATGTGCTCTCTGTTCCCTTCGACATGCCGGAATGTCTTCCCTGCGGTCGCCTGGAAATGATCGAGAATTTCATCTGCGATTTTGTTCAACTTCTTGAGATGTTCTTTCGCTTTTGCTTCTAGCTCTTGTTCTTTATCTATCTCTTTCACTTGCTCTTTCTCTTTCACTAGCTCTTTATCTTTCTCTTGTTTGAAATCGCTTTCAAATCCATTTGAAATCAAATTCCCCTGCCTGACTGAAGAAACGCCTCGTCTATTAGCTGTGTCCGTTGCTGCTCGAATGACCGTTGTTAGCTCCGGGTACTTTTCTTGCGTGTCTCTTATCAAAGAGATCAGTAAGTGTGTCTTTGGAAGGTTCTCGATATCGCTGATAGCTGCCAATCGTCTCTTTCCTACAGCTAGAGTATTGAGGGTTGTGTATGCCTCGACATAGATCATGGATGTAGGCCAATCGTATTGGATAAGTCCGCACTTGGATAGATGCTTGATGGCCTCCTGCGCCTCCTCGGTCGACCATGACATATCTTCTGCCATGTAGCTCGCTGGCAACCTGTAGAGACCGAGACGGTTCCCGTGGGGGGAGCACAGAGTGTAGATGTATGCTAACTGTTGTTCGTTCGATAGGTTCTTGAATTCAGGGTCATACCAAAGATTCGTGTCTATTCGTCCGTACATCAGAGGCAGCCCTCCGAGGTTCTCGGATCTATGATATGCTTCCAAGTCTTCCGGCTGCGTATGTCGTTGATTGTAGGGACTGTGACGCCGTACACCTTCGATAGCTTCTCTGCCGTGTCTGGAGAAGATAGGATGTGTGTGACAGCTTCTGTGGTGAGCTTTGAATGGCGGCATCTCTCGCCGCGTGATGTTCGCCCTTTCCTTACCATGTCGGCTATGTTGTCTGCGCGCGATCCGATCCATAGGTGGTCCGGGTTTACGCAGATAGTATTGTCGCATGCGTGAAGAACGCACTGGCCTTCTGGGATGGATCTCTTGTTGTCTATCTCCCATGATGCTCTATGCGCTCTGAGTTGTTTCGGGCCGGAACAGAATATGCCGTACCCTTTTCTCCCTGCTTTCGATGTGGCTCCAAGCCAAGGCCAGCATTCATCTGCGCTGCCCTTCTGCACCTTAGACCAGAAACGTGCTACAGCTTTCTCGTCATTATAGAAGTTAGCCGCCAAGCGTTACCCCCTCCCTGCCTGCCTGCCTCGAAGTATAGCCTTTCTCTACAGCCGCGAAAAGCAGTCGAAAATCTTGGTTACTATCCTCTCCGCTGCTCTGGCTTCTTGTAAATGCCAACTACTCCTCTGGATGTAAGCTGTTCGGGGCTGTACTTGTCGGTACGCATGGGGGGGCCGATCATCATACCTTGCTCCTCGTGTACCTCCGCTCTGTCTCGTAGGGCATTGGTTGTCCAGATTCCGTACTTAGGGCCTTTGCTCATCTCTCTTCCTCCTAGCTTTCTCTTCCCTGCGTAGCAGTTTCCGCTCTGCCTCAAAGTCTTCTCTCTTCATGCCGCACTTATCGCAGACAACCTTGTTCGGCCAGTAGTGGCGTTTCCCGTCACTGCATCTTGGGGCTTGCATCTACGACCAAACGCGGACGTGTGCCGTCCTAATAAGGATTGCGATTTCAAGAATCCCTTCTGTAACTAATACGATACCAAGCCACAGGCTCGGATAGAACATCAAGATTATCGCTGTCACGATAAAGGCCCAAAGCCCTGCTAGGAGAATTGCGACACACCAATCGTCAAACCTCTGTATCCACTTGTCGTACGTCAATCGTTCGTCGTCCATGCCGCTCCTTACTGCTCTATTTCAGAGAGCCAAGATACCCCGACTCCAATCGTTCCGACAATGGAGAGGCCGAGCAAACACCTGAGAATGATTCCGCCGTACTCGCTTGTTAGTATCGCGAGGATCATAATCGCAGCCAGCCCGATCCAAAACATCCAGTCGTTCCACTTCGCTATCCATAGCACTATCTTCGGTGTCGTTCTCTCTTCGCTCATCGTCAACTCCCTATGTACCAAAAGCCATTGCGGTTCGGGTTGTCTGCATGGATAGGCATGAATGTCGTGCTCGCTCCGTCGTTGTCAGTTGCCGTGACTCTGATTGGATACCATCCTGCCTGCGGGAACTGGTATGTAATCTCTTCGGATTCTCTGAGTCCGTCTCCGTACTCCCCGACTTCTGCGTTGCCAAGCTCGAACCTGTCGCCGTTGACTTCGATAACCCACGAGACGATATGGCCGTCCGGGTCGTATCCTGTTCCGTGAATATCCCATTGGTAAGGCTTGTGCGCTTGCGCTCCGTTTGGTGAATGGAGTGCTCCGAAGCTGACGATAGGCGGCTCGTTGAGTGGTTCCTCTATGATTGGGGGTGGCGGTGTCTGGAAGCATCCTGAGAGGATCGCTGCCAATATAACCAATACTGCTACTGCCGTCGCTCGTTTCATACCTTCCTCCCTACTCATTCCATGCTCTGTGGTTCACTTCTGTCTGTGGTTTCTCGAATAGCATCGGGGCTTCCTTCGGGGTTGCGTCTTCCTTCGGTGGTGTGTCAACGATCTCCCCTCCGTGCTCGCCTTCTATCCAGAATCCTTTGACCTGAGTTCTGCCGTCTTCCGTGCTTGCCGTATGTATGCGCTTCTCAACCTCTACCCATCGGTCCTTGACAATCGGAAAGACTGTCTTCTCTGACCCTGGGTATCGAACGCCATCATCCTTGATGTTTTTGATACGCGCTCCGAGTCGCGACACTCCAAGCGTTACAAGTGCTTCAAGTGGTACGAGTGGGACCTTCTCTGTTGCTTTGTCTCGTAGAAAGATAGCGACCATCTGAACCTGTGTGAGACTCTTACCCATTCCCCCTCCTGCCTGCCTCCCTTCGGGGAAGCTGGCCCGGAGCCTTTGCTGTGGCGCAGCTTGGGGCTTCCGGGCCTTCTATCCCTATTGCTATTTACCCATGTTGCCGACATCGAGGATCTGGAATGGTCCTCCGTCGCCGCCCATAACCAAGTTAGCTGGGAAACTTCCGTCCCATTGCTGGATCAACTGCAACATGACGTACTCGGAACCGCCCTGTGCTGTGATGGCCTCTGCTTGGATGCGGATCTTTTCGGCTTCAACCTTTGCGCGAGCAAGTTCCTGTTGAGCCTGTAGCTCGACTTGCCGAAGGACATTCTCTTCCTTGAGCGCGTCCTGTTCGGCAACCTGTTTGTCTTCAATCGACTGCGTGTATGCTGCGCTGAATGTCAGGTTGTCGATGTTCACAGTAACGACCGTGAACGGTGCAAGCTGCGGTGCGCCTTCTGGATCACGGTTGTTCAATGCTGCCTTGATCTCAGAAGCAAGCGCGGAACGGTTCGTAAGCATTTCTTGCGGTGTGTAATGGCCAGAAGAATCCTTCGCCCATTGGTCGATAGCCTTGTCAATGATCGAATCGTAGTTGCGCTGATATTCGCTGTAGAGGAATACCACTTGAGCAGGATCGACTCGATAGTTAATCGTGACCTTCATCGCTACGTCTTGCTGGTCGCTTGTTGCTGCTTCGATTGTCCTCTCGCGTTCATCCAAGCGTGTGTCAATCGACACAACCTTGTAGACGATTGGTGTTACCCAATATAGCCCCGGACCTTTGACGTCTCCTGTGGCTCTGTCTAGCTTGACCACGACGCCTTCGTATCCTTGTTTGATAGTGCCGAAGCCCTGGACAACGATGATCGCGATAACGATGAACAGAAGAACCGCAACGATGCGGTTTCCCTTCACAGTTGGGTCTAACTTGTCGCTCTTCTTCATCCCTCCTGCTCCGTCTGGGGTCATCCTGTAATTGAAACGGATAGGCTTGAGGGCCATCCATGAAACAATGGCGATAACCGCTACTACTAAAAACTTTATACCAATCATGTGATTCGCTCCTTATCCTGCCTACAGTGCGTCGCTCAAGTCTTCCGGCTCTGTTGTAGCTGCTCCGGTCGTCTTAGGTGGCGTTTTCGCTGGCTTGCCTGCTGTTGCCCCGGTTTCGGCCTTCTTCTCCTCTGGAGATGATTTGGCTGGCTCTGGGGTTGTCTCTGGCTCGATGTCTATTGCTGGTTCCTTGGCTGCCTTCGCTCCGAAGCCAACGTCTCCTGTCGGGGGCGATACTGCCGGGAGTTCGATTTCTCCGATTCCAAGCACTTCGTCCTCTCGCTCGACTGCCTTCGATAGTTGCGTTTGAACCTCGACAGAAAGCGGTAGGTACTTCACGAATCTTCGAACGACTGTCTTCCGTGCCATCTCGTCATAGAAGTCTTTCCATGGTCCACTCGTGCCTGCCTTGGATAGGTTCCTGATCTTGTCGATCTCGTTCTTATCCATGACCTCGAATTGCTTCGCTCCGTCTCGCATAACCGCCACAGAATAGACTCCAACGATGGGGCCTCTGTCGTCTCCGAGAGGTGGTCGTACGTGGACGATGTTCGGGTTGAGTCCGTACTGGCACTCGAAGGTGTCGTTCTGATGAACCGCCCTGGCTTCGATTGTGCTGATCTCTCCGCTCCTGCGAGCAAGGTCGATAAGCCCTCGATAGCCGATCATAAAGACGGCTTCGTAATACTTGTGCTTATTGTTGTAGAACGGAATGACGTAGGCCGATCCAAGCTGTCCGCTGATGTCTAGGCCAAGTTCGGCTGCGTCCATCAACGCCCGAACGACGCTGATCTGTGTGCATTGGTAAATCTGTGGTGTCTTGCTCGCTGCTATCAACGCCATCTTGAGAAGTCGGTCGGGTCTAATTGACTTCGACGCGACCTCTGCGATTGAATCCTTCTTCGACTCCAATAGCGTTTTCAGTTGTAGAGCATTCCCAACGACTGCCGGTTTCGCTACATCCTGCGTGTTGCCTTGTGGCATCGTGCCTCCTCTTTCTTAACCCAAGTCGATTCTTCCGAAGACTCTGTTGAGCCTTTCTCTGTAGACTGGCATAGGATTCGACGCTCCGTTCTCCCACTTGTTTACTGATACGCGGGTTGTGCCAATCTTGCTCGCCACTTGCAATTGTGTTAGGCCACGGGCGAGGCGTTTTTCTCGGAGCTTCTTCCCGAATATTACGCTCTGTATGTCTGGTTTTTTCATAATGTACCGCCCTTTTCTCGAATGATAATGTACCGCTTAGTTGGTGTCAAGTCCTTTATGTTTTCTTGACGGCTTCGGGGTCAACCTTGACGACCTTCAATCGTAGGCTAGGCTTTCCCCTGCTGAGTGCTCCGCTGGCTGTCAATTCTTCCCAGCACTCCTTGATTGCCTTCCCCTTGCTACCCTTCTCTGCCGTCCCTGAAATTGCGCTCTTGAGGTCTGAGCCGCTGACCTTGACGCATCCGGCGATAGCTGCGTCGTCTGGAAGCCACTTCCGCATAATGGGCCACGAAATCAAGGCGTCTATTGTCTCTCTGCCTTGTACTTCGACAAGATCCATGAACTTGTTTTCCTCGCCTGGGATTGGCATTCGCTCGGTGTCCGCGACTCGTTGCTTCAACTGGGCAAGGAATTCATCGGCTGCCTTCTTCAAGATGGTGACGTGCTGGTAGGCTCTGTATGCCCGTTCTGGAATTAGGAATCCCTGTTCGTCGAGGATAGGCGTGATGAGCATGTCGCCTTCTGATACGACGAGCGAACGTGCCGTCTGTTCTAGCATCGCCCTTCGTGCTTCGCAGACCATCATTTTCTTGCAGTAGGTACAAGCTCTGCCCGGTCCGTAAGTCTGTCCGTCCCAGAAGATGTTGTACTTGACAAGCTCGTTGAGCCACGCCTTCAGTTCATCTCGCGTATAGGTGACGTTGTGCATTTGGCGGTCCCTCAACCATACGAGAATCGTTGTGACGGTCTTGATTCGCTTGTCTCTCGACATGAGCAACGCTGCTCCCATCATCATTTGAGCTTCGTAGTCGTCTTCCTCGTTCTTCCATCCGCTCTTCCAGTCAAGGACGACTGCGCGTTCCTCCTCTGGGAATGACTCGCAAACATCGAGCCGCCCACTGACCTTGATGAGCACCCGTTTGTCCTTCTTGAATTGGTGGGAGAACTTGAATTCCCATTTGATCTTCTCTTCGACGCTTGGTGTGAAGAACCATTTCTTCACGCCCTCGAAGTGCTCGTTGCCGTGCCATGCCTGCGCTGCAAAGATGCCAAGGAATTTCAGGCTTTCCGCTTCGTCTGTTACATGGTTCTTCACGGCGATGCTGAATACTTCGTCCTGAGCCGGGAACTTCCAGTCGTTCTTGACAAGCGACTCGCAAAGCTCGTGCGCTGCTCTTCCGAGGAGTGCCGGTGTCCCTACGCGGTCAATGAGGATGTCTTCGCTGGTGATAACACGGCTTGCATTACAAGCCTCAAGCATTGGGACACTCGAAGGCCAAATGGTGACTGTATTCTCTGGGTTCCACCTTGGGATGATCGGGGGATCAACGATGACCTCTTCTTCTGCCTTCTCTCCGACCGGCTCAGATGCCTTTCCATCCGGGGTGGCGTTCTTGGGCGTCTCTTGGGGGCCGGGGGTGTCTGCGGGGGTGCTCGCGGCTCCCTGTGATACCTCTGGAGATGAAACGTTCGCCTTGTAAGCTGCGAGGTTCGCTGGATCTTCCATCAATAATACGGAACAAATGTGCTTGCATGGGACAGCTAACGATCCTTCTTCCTGTCTCCCTACCCACGGACAAGTGCAGCTTCCGATGTAGTTGCCGCCTTCGTCTTTCCATACTTTGACCCTGTATCGTTGGCCTTTGCTCCCTGACAAGTACAGGATGGTTTCTCCTGTTTCATCGTACTGAACACGTTGTAGCCAATCTGGGTCAACGCGTTTTTTCCTTTTCTCAATATCGCTAAGATCTAGAACTATGGTTTTTGGCATCATATCTCCCTTTCCTGTCTACGTTACGTGCTTCCAAGTTATACGTCTTTCTATCTTCAGAACAGAGCTTGCGCTGATTCCGTTATCGGCGGCTATTTCTTTCTTCAAATCACCTCTTTCTAGCCGAGCCCTTATGTCTCTAACAGCCACTTCTGTCAATACTGCGCTTGGGTGATTCTCTCCGATGTTCCCTGGAATTAGTCCTGTTCTATAAGCGTGGGCTGTGTTTTCTGAATGAGTTACGTATTCAAGGTTTTCGATGTTGTCATTTGCTTTGTCTCCGTCGATGTGGTTCACGCATATGCCTTGTGGCTTCTCTCCTAGAAACGCTGCTGTCACAAGATGGCTGACTCTCCTAACGCTGGCCTTGCCTTCGTGGGTGAGACACACTTGGTAGTATCCTCCTGTGTCTTTTGTTAGCTTGCGAATTTTCCCTACCCACGTGTTGCTAATTCCTGAGTTGCTGTTTAGCCCAGGGCGTGATCGTCTAATCCTGCCATGGCTGCTTGCTTCGTAATTGTAACAACCCGGTATCTTTTTCCATTCTTCAGTCTTTATCATGATGGTGACATTATACTCTCTTTTGTGTGGCTTGCCTCTCCCTGATTATGCAACGCTCTCTGCCTCGAACCCATAGAAGATTCATAGCTGTAGACATCATTTCGTCTCCTCTTCTTCGCTGGGCTTTCGTGAATGCTGCCCTCTGGAACTGGGCAGAACTCGTAGGGCCATCGCCCGTATGCGGCTATGAATGACCCTACATCGTTCGCGTTCATTGGTATGCCGCTCATTCGTCTTCCTCGTAGTCGTCCCGGTCGTCGAAGCTGATCTCGACGCTCTGAACGAATCCGTCTTCGTCTATCCCAACCCAGACTTCGTATTCTCCGTTGCCCCATCCGGTGCACGTTGAGAGCGTTCCTGCAAGTTCAAAGAAGGTGGCCTCTCCTGGAGTTTCCTTCGCTTGGAGCTTATCGCAGAAGGTGTTGCCGTCTTCGGGTTCCTTGCCGCCTCCGCTCCACTCGGTTCCCCACACTTTGGGGTCGAGCTTGCCCATGGTCACTTGCGGGTCGCTGAACATCATCAGCCCTGCATCGTTGAAGATGGTTCCGGCGATCATGTTCGTGACGTGCGCTGTTCCTACGGCTGCTTCGACCTTGAGGCCGAACGTGCGATTGCCTCGTGTGGTGGCCTCTGCGAACATCGTTCCGGGGCGCACTTTGAATATCATTCCTGCGTTGTTCCCAAAGAACGGAAGTTCTTCCATCTTTGTCCTGCGCTCTATACGCTCGACAACGTCTGCGAAGCTCGTGATGCTAAGTGAATCTGTGAGCGTGTCTGCCTCAAACAGTGTGTAGCAAGGGTCGCCAAGGAGAAGAACTCCGCTCTTGGCTTCGATGGTTGCTTTCCGTGTGTGCGTTCCGTTCATGATGTTTCCTCCCTTCCTGCCTGTCTACCCTGTGACTGTTCTGAACTCTGCTTCGTGGAACCCTTCGTCATTATCTCCGAACATCAAAGCCCGGTTGTACTCTGCGATTGCTGCCCGTGTCATTCCCTCGTATGCGTAACGTCCGTTGAGGCAGTTCGACTTAACTTGCTGCCGGGCCAGTTCGAGGGTTGTTCTCTGTTCCGCGTTCATGGTGTTATCTCCCTTTCGTCCATACACCAACTATACTCTCATTCTATTCAGATGTCAAGCCCTTTATACTGTGAAGCACTGGAAATTGCACTTCGGAAGATCTGCGAACTCCTGCTTCCTCATCGCTTCGCAGGCGTATGCTCCGCACTGCCACCATCCTGCGATGCTGTTGTTGCGAACGAGCTTGGTTCCGCAATTAGGGCAGATGCCAGTCTTAACGATTGCGCGTGCTTCCTCGTGTGCCTTCGCGAGCTTCGCTTTCCATGCTGCCTTGTTGGTTGCCATGTCGTTCCTCCCGTGCTGCGTGTTAGTCGGTCCAGGTTTCGCCGGTCGTGCAATCTACGTTGACTGTTACTACCGAGAAGTCTTCTAGCTGGCAGTTGATTCCTTCGCTTTTGTTTCCCTGCCAGTTCTCGAACTTGAGAACGCCGATGATCTTGAAGTTGCTGTGTCCGAGGTGTTCTGCTGCTTTCTCTTCCTGGTATGTTTTCATATTTTAGTTATAGCGTGTTCTAGCTCGGATGTCAAGCCCTTAACATCAAAGAAAGGCGGAAGCCCTTATAGGCTCCCGCTTCCGGTTTTTATCTGGTTTGGTTTGTCTATCGGATTAGGTCGAAATATGCGATAGGTTCTCCGGGGGTCAAATCAATGACATCTTCATTCGTGACAACGTCCGAGATAACGAACTGCCCGACGCTGAGTGCGATCCCCGTTGCGACCTCTTTGTTCTCGGTTGACCATGCGCCTCCGCTGGGGCCTGCGATCCATTCGATATCCGGATGCTTGTCGAATCCTGCCTTGATTCCATCTGCCTTGTTGCAGTTGATCGTGTAGCTGACTGCGTCTGCGTCGTCTCGTGTGCCGAACTGTACACCTACTCGAATCCTTTCCATGCTTCCTCCCTAAACGTCGTGCGCTCTTTCTTCTTCCTGTCGTTCGAGGTCTTCCATAGCCTGCTCGATGCTTACATCGTGCTTCTCTGCGTACTCTTTGATCTCATTTTCCCATCGTGAGGTGACTGTGGTTTCCATGTTCCCTTCCTCCCTATGCTGCTACGAATCCGCTTGGGCAACTGTTCCATTCGAGCATCCTGTTCTTATAGGTTCCTCGGATGGTGGTTCCGCTGGCGAACCCAATGACGATGGATGCTGTCGGGCATTCTCGGAGTGCGCTGGCAATAGCGTTGGGTGTGTCGGTGCATGTTCCTAGCTTGTTGAGGTCTGCATCTTTGAGGGTTGCTCGTGCGATGAAGACGGTTCCTAACTTTTGAGGCGTCATGGTGTTGGCTCCCTTTGCTTTCATATTTCAACCATAACCGCACTCTATTCAGATGTCAAGCCCTTAACACTTCGAAGTAAAAGTTAGGGGGCGCAAGCTCGCGGCCTAACGCAAGTTGCGCCCCCAAGGAGGCACTGTCCGTTGAAACAGTGCTATTTAGTTATTCCCACACGTCGGGCAGTCTGCCACGTCATCATCATCATGTCCGTATACTGGCCTGCCGTCTGTAGGATCTTCATCCCAAGGATTCGAACCATCTGAACATCCTGGGCAATCTCCGTTTTCATCGTCTCCACGTCCGCAGCAATCGAGTTCGCCTTCGTCCCAAGGATTGTCGTTCGCGTCAAGCCCTATGATCTGGCTGGCGTCCTCAAGAGGCCAAAGAAAGATCTCGCTGTTCCTGGCCCCGTATTCGTCCTCGCAACAGATATAGATGAATACAACGTCTCCCATGGGGTCGCAGCCCAAGCCGTAAGTATGGCAAGGGTTCCATCCGTAGCTGCCGTCGAGAGGGCCGAAAGCGTATGGCCTGTTTCGATAGTCGTACTCGGTGGCTGTGTAGCCTGGGTAGAATAGGAAAGCGTTCTCCATCAGTTGAGTGTTCGTCCCTTTCGCGTGATAGACCGTTCCTCCGTCTCGTGCTACTCTGTACGGAGGCGTGAATATCGTATCGTCAACGCCCTTTGATAGGAGCCTGACTTTGATACAGAGAATCGTAACTTCATCGCCTTCCGGGTCGAAGATTCCTCTACGCTCCGAAGGGGCGCAAGTGCCAAGCTCCTGATTTATGGGCCAGTATAGAAGCGTCTCCTCGCCGGGGCGTAGGAACTTATCTGCCCCTGCTCCGACTTTCTTCGGATGGAAGATTGCCGGGGCTGAGTTGCTGGTTCCGGGCCTGACTGTGATTCGCTTCGTGATCGTGTTCCCGTCCTGCCAATAGCAGACTGCTTCCCATCCTGGCTCGTCAATGGTGACGGATATGGTGTTCCGTCCTGCCGTGAAGATGTTCCCTGTTGGCAATTCCCAGACATACGTTCCGTACATCTCTCCATCTTTCTGAAATGGTGTTGCCGTGAGAACTGCGGTGAATGGCGGATGTCCTGAGTCCGGTGTCGCTACGACAGTGAATGAGCCTGTATTCGCAAACCCTCCACTGAGCAAAGCGCAGCCACCTGTTCCTGCTCCGATAGCTGCAATGAGTACAAGAACTGGTAGAAATCTAAGAATCTTGTGTGCTATCATTCGTTGCCTCCCTTCCTTCTTAAAATACAGGGCAAGCTATGCGTCCGCTCGCCCTGCTAGGTTGTGAAAGATCTCTAGAAGTACATCTTGACACGAATGTATGGCCATACGTGTAACCATGCGCCTGAAGCATAATGTTGATACCAAAGATCGACTCCTGACGACAAGAACGAAGGCCCAAAATAGCGTGTGAATTCGACGTTTACGGCCCAGTCGTCAATGCCTACGAAGTTAGGCCAATAGTCAAAGTCGGCCATCAAATCAACCTCTGTATCAAAACTGACGCCCCAATCTTTCCACCGGAGGTCTAGGTCTATTCCAGTCACATAAGCTGCCGGATTTGCCCAGATATTCGAATTCGCGAAATAGATGTTACCGTCGAGTGTGAATATGACGTCTGTTTCGATAGCTCCGCAAGGGTCTGTCTCTGGGCATGGATCTGCGAAGGTTTGGGATAATTCAAAATCCCATCCAAACTCAAGCCATGCCGGGGGCGAAATGCAATCCACATCAGCGCATGTCTCAAGGATCGTCAACCCCTGCTTGAAATCAACGTAGGGTCCGCTCGTTGCGAATGCCATGATGCCCAATAGTCCTACGATCATAAGTGCCAATACGAGTGCTCTCTTCATTGTAAATCCTCCTTGTACCTCTACGTCTTATGCTGCCGTTATTGCTGGTTTGTCTGCCGTCTCGATGTTTCCGAGGTCGAGGGTTCCGTTCTTCGTAAGCAGCTTGTTGAGTAGATCGACAATCTGCTCGATAAGGAAGCTCAAAACTCCGGGTAGAATTCCATCGAGGAACATTCTGACGACGGCTGGGATCGGTGCAGCTTCCCATAATTTCATCGCGCCGTCAATCAGTGCCGCTTTCTTTTCCTCGCCAATGCCGTCTCCGTCAAAGGCGTCTTCGATTACCATCACGCCTGCACATAGATGATCCGTGATGGCGTCTGCTCCGGGCCACCATTTTTCGATGACCCTCTCAAACGGGTATTGGATCTGTTCATCTGCTAATTGTTTCAGTTCCTCGTATGTCATGTTTGTGGTCCTCCTTCAAACGGGCATTATATCATGCTTTGTATTTCGAGCATACAGGGTTTGTTATTCCCCTCCGGCTGGCCTCGGGCCAATTTGTGTAATGAGCTCCGTTATGCTTTCCGAAAATGCTTCTTCCATAGCGACGACCAACTCTGCGTGGGTTGTCATCTCTGCGGGTGCGCGTACAACAACGATGTTCGCTACGACAGCAAGCAACATCATGATAACTGCCGTCAACAAGCCAAGAAGCCATTTCCCCGAAGACTCTCGGAATAGATTGAAGGCAGTCTCGAAGGCAGAGAACTTGTCTCTAATGTCCTTGATGTCTCCATTTTGGTCTTCCTTCCACTTCGTGAGGAAATCCATACGTGAGAGCACGTTCGCACTGCAACCAGCGTGAGAAGATTCAGTATTCGCAATCCGCTCTTCTAGCTGGGCTGCTTTCTCCCACCAATGCCGGTCTGGTTCTTGGTCTCTTGCTGTCATTGTCTTCCTCCGGATTAGTCTTGATCTTCCAGTTGTTCTATTTCCGATGTGAATGTGCTGTTCTCTGGGGAATCTCCAAGCTCTACCCCCCATTGTTCGATGCTGCCTTCTGCTTTGCGCTCCAATCCAATTTCCAAGAGTGTGTTCTTAATCTCTCCGCGCATTGATTGTGCCGCTCTTTGGGCTTCATTGGCTCGTTCGGTGGCTGCGTCTTTTGCGATAGTTGCCATGAATGAGACAGCCTGTAGTAACTTGCTTTCCTGCTTCGTGCTTGCTACACGTTCGGCTGCTAATGCTTCTCTCGCCTTGATCCATTGTAGCTCGAAGTATTCCGCCTTCGTCAATGGTGATTTCATTCTGCGTCAACTCCTGCCTCTTTGATGCCATGATGCTCCAAGAATGTAGCGACATCCAAATCGTCAATCTGTCCTTCTTTGTTTTTGATGCGCTCTCGCAACTGCGCTGGCGTAAGGTCAAGGCCCATGAACTCTGCTACTGTGAGTAGGTATTCGTTGCGCTCGGTATTGATGTGCTGAAGTTCCCTTGCGTGATTTGTTTCTAGGTCTTCAAGCCTGTAGTCATATCTGTCGAGCCGTGCCAACTGTTTCGTAACGCGAGCTTGAAGCCCAGGGTGCTTTCTAAGGTCATTGATATTCATGTCTTCTCTCCTATGCTAGTTCTTCTAGATGGATATAACGCGTAACCCACGTTCCATCCCCCTCTGGCAGATAGAGCTTGATGTATCCCTCGTGCCCAAGCCCACCACCATCTCCAACCCAGTCCTGTATCTGTAATTGTCCGCTTGCTCCCGCTCCTGTCATTTCAAGAATGATGTAGTCGCCTGCTTCGGCTCCTGCGCGTAGATACAAATCTCCGTGTTGTGCGTCAAGATCTAGGTCGTTATATCCTCGTAGAGCCGCATCTGCTGATAAATTGATTTCTGAATACTGGGTGTTGACGTATCCGTACCAACGGCGATTTGCCAGGCTAAGGTAATCGTCGTTTGCATCGGTGCTTTCTCGTAGGCCTGCTGTGTTGGTTGCGTCGTTGCTGCCCATATTGAGAAGGTTGTCGATATACAATTCGTCTGTGTAGATAGAATTTTGAGCAGCCTTGCCGTAAACGACAGAATCAGAAGAGAGCTTTGCGGATGTAACATCAAGTCCGTTTATTTTGACGGTGGTGATTGCGTTCGCCGTGATATGGTTCGCCTCGATCTCATCGGCGTTGATCTTGACTCCGGTAACGCAGTTCGCCGTGAGGTGGTCCGTCAAGACTTCATCTTTCGCAACAAGCATCTCCGTCATGATATTCTCTGCGAGGATCGAGGCGTTGTTGCTTCCCCATGTACCGGCAGAAGGCCAGCCGGTTCCTCCGCTGTCAGATTCGTCCCACGTTGTGCTTGCTTGGTCTTTTCCTGTGGGGCGTCCTCTGTACTTGTAGCGATAGGTCGAAGTGGTTGTAAGTCCTTTGTGGATGTAGCAATGCTTCGGCGTTTTCGCTAGGGCTGTCCAAGCTCCGAACGTCGATCCGGAGTTTGTTGAAACTGCATATTGAATTTCCCACTCGATAAACGAGGCCCAATCTGGGTCTTCGAATAGCAGTCCGAGCATGCCTGCTCCTACTTTAGGGTCCCCGTTGAAGACTAAGCCGGTTGCGTCGTCTGGAATATCCACTGCGATGGAACTGAGAGCCGCTGCGTGTACCTCTTCCGAGTCTGTGCTGTTGTTGCCAGCGTCATCCCTTGCGACGACTTTATAGTACCTCTCGGTTCCTTCTGGGGCCTCTCTGTCGGTCCATTGACTTGACGCTCCGACTATGAATGATCCTGTGTAAACTCCTGTAGAAGATCCGTAGTAGATAACGAGCCAGGTCAAATCTGTGCATGTCGAATCGTCTTCGTTCTGCGTCGGGAGCGTCATGTCAAGCCGAACTCCGGCTGGGACGGCTGTTGCCGTTAGTCCTGTCACAGGTTTCGGAGAAAGCGTGTCTGAAAGCGTTGCGACACTAACAGTCTCGGAGAAGTCTGATGAGCCTGGGTCTGGGAAAGCTCGCCCGTGCATCATATGAAGCAGGAGAGGTGTCCTGTTTGTCGGGCTTGCTGCTCTCGCTATTGGGCTTGGCATATCGTCTCCTACGTCGGTTCGATATCCTGGACGATTACATTCGCGATGACGTTCGTTGCAGCATATGTCCCATCGAGGTTTTCTGCAAAGATTCTTATGTTGAGATATTCGTGCCCGAACGGTGCGGAAGCTCTGACTGTCTCGCCTGCGTCGCAAGGAACATCGAAGTAGCCGTCCTGATCCGCTCCAATATCTACGGCATCATCGAATGCTGCGTCGGTGTCCGTTGTCGAAGCTCTGACATGGAATCGAACGTCTCCTGTTGCGCTCGCATGGAACGTAACAACTCCCTCTACGCAAAGGCTTGCCGCCTTGACTAAGCTCTGGGATTCACAATCGGCTGCGGTTGTGATTGCGCTGTTCGCAAGAGTCGCCTCGTTGAGTTTTTCTTCTGCCGGTTTTGTAATCATATTTCCTCCTAGCTTGAATTGCCGCTCTGACTAATCCTCTTCCAAGGCATGTGTCGAACCCTTGCGTAGTATGTTTCGTTGACTGGGTAAGGGCCAATTACCACGTGGTTCTTCGTCGTAATGCTAACCGGGTCTGCGCCGTAACGTGTCTCGGTTCCTCTTGATAGCCAGACTTCTGTATGGTCAAACCACCAAGCGTTGCATTGGTCCCAAGAGATCCTGATTTCGCTCATCTGCGAATTGATGGGGTATGCCTTGACCGTAACTCCTGTCGGCTGCGGAAGGGCTTCCGGTGCTCCCATAAGGAAGTCAAGCCTGCGGGTCCATCTTGTCTCCTGTGTCATGTCTTTTTCCAGAAGAGATGACACTCGCCCGATAACACGGTCGATTGTGCCTTTGAATGTTGTCTTCCCAATCGGGTTGTCTGCCGTGACTGTAAGCGTGTAGCCCGTGATACCCAAATCTATGGTGTAGTCGTCTTCGACAAACCTATACCACTCGTGCATTTTGACATAGGTGTAGAAGTACGGAAGCGTAACTTTCCCGTCCGGTGATGGTTCCTGTAGATCGTGGAGGGAAGCGTATGCGAAATCCGTGGCCTCTGGTTCGGAGTCGATGTTCGTGCCTCTCTGCTCTGCCAATCTCATCTTGACGTGCAGCTTCGTTCCGTCTCCTGCCGGGATGCCGTGTCTAAGCCTGCTAGAATCGCTCCAAACCGTAACGCTCTTCCTCTCGCCGTCTGTTGTGTCTCTGTCTTGGTAAACGACCTGAATGAGAGTCCTAACGTCATTGAGGTTCGCGTCAATCCTTCGTGCGCTGAACTCTTGGTCGAAGGTCGCGTCTACGGGTCTTTGTGTCGCAACGAGATCGGTTGCCGAACTTACGCCAACTTCCCAGTAGGTCGAATTCGGAGGCTGCTTCCCGGTGTTGTCTGCGAGACAATGGTAAACGACCCCGCTGTAGTAAACCCTCTGGCCTATTGCGTAGGCTGTTGCCACGTCCCATGTGCTTGCCCCTGCCACTCGGATCGGGTCGTATAGGGTGAGGAAGTAGCCCTCTGCGCTCGTGCTAAGTCCGCTTCCGTCGTTGAACGCTGTTCCGGCTGCTGCATATCGAGATGCGAGGATGTAGCCCGTCTCTTCTACCGCTGCTTGCATAACATCCCACGCCGAATCCTCTTCGCTTACGAACGTGTCGACTGCCTTTGCCGGGTCGTCTTGGATGATAACGTGTCCGCGATCTCCCTTGAATCCAGAATCTAGCAAAATCGAAGGCAGCATTGAGTTGAGCGTTCTGTCTCTGTAATCCCATTGCGAAAGTCGTTGGTCTGCCTTGTAGATATGCGTGATACCGTAAGGGTTAAACGTAATCGTGTCGTTGAGCGTTGCTACGTGTACGCAAAAAGCTGACATGGCAAACCCCTGCCAGCGTAATGCCCAATCTACTTCGGTTCTGTATTTCAGATAGACTCTCACTTCGTGGCGTCCGAGCAACAAAGGATCGTATGCTCCGCTGCTGTCTTGATTAAGGATGCTCGCTTCGTCTAGCGGGTCAAGGTTTAACCCTTCGTCCCTCCAGTCGATATGGTTGCGGATAGAGATAGTTATCTTTTCGTCTCCGTCTCCGAGGTTCCCTGCGATCTTAATGGCGTAGACACGGTTTGAAATGTCGGCAGTCGTTCCGTCGTTGTAGTCAATCTCGACCTTCCATTCCGTCCAAACTTTCATCGTCCCTGTGAGAACATCTGTGAATGAGGACGCCCCTTCCGGTGTAAGGGAGAACGACACATCGCCTGCGTATACTTGCACCTCATTAGCGGTTCCGTTAGGCGTAAGCGTGAGAGGGATGTTGCCGTCGAATCTGTAGACATGATACCAGTCTGACAAAGCGCTGATAGTCATAACCAAAGGTACGTTCCCGAAACACGCCCATCCTATGTAATATTCCGCGGCAGTAGGGTCGATAGTTATTGTCACTGCGCCTTCGTAGACTTGCACTTGGCTGACTGTCGCGTTCGGAGACAATCCCAATATCATTTCCGGTGAATAGACGTACAGCATTTGCACGTCAGCGGTGTTCGTTAGAACTAGATTCAAGGCCCCTTCGTAAGACCAAGATTGCTGCGCGTCTTCTGTAGTTCCTTCGACAATAAGCGATATCGTAACAAGCCCTGCAATCTCAGCGTTAATCGCTGGGGTTTCGAATGTAAGGGGGGCGCCGTATGAAGTTCCATCCGCGTTCGTCGCATACGATCTGAAGTAGTAGGTGAAAACGTGGTCCAGTCCTGTGATGTCTGAAGTGAAAGCTCCGGCAGTAGCAGCCCCCTCTTGTGTGTACCCATCAGCACCGGCAAGATTGACAGGATCGCTCCCCTTCTTCCAAATCATTCCGTGCTGAGTAACCGAAGCTGCGCCGATGTCTGTGATGTTCCCGTTGCCTGTTGCCGACGACCATTCAACATCCGTAGCGGCCTGGGTTGTCACAACAGGGGGGGCCGTATACGTCAGCGTTAGCTCCGGTTTGTAATTGGTTCCTTTCTCGCTTGTGTAGAAATCAGCAAGTAGCTGGGCAACAGGAATGTCACCATCAATATCGCCGTCAGTGCGAAGGCAAAGCTTAGTTATTCCTCCCCCGTTGATCCAAGATGTCCTGATAGCAGAATCGAGAGTAAGCGTTTGGAAGCCGCTAGAACCAGTGTATGCGATGAAACTTCCGCCGTCGCCGGAATAGTCGTCTCTATCAAAATCGCCTTCGGTCAATGTGGCGCTAGGGTGATCCGGCTGTCCGCTTTGTAATATGACTTCGATGCCGCCTGATTTGATCGTCAATGATCCGGTTAAGTAAAGGCGGATTGATGCCGCGCTTACCGTGGCGTTCGCTGGAACGCCTGACGTATCAAAGTATAGATAGAGTCTAAAGAAGCGGTATTTGTCCGTGTCGTTGTATGCCAACCCAATCCGCATCGTATCTGAAGAAACATCCTTCGCATCGGCAGAAGCGGCGTCGCGAGCGTTGCTGAAGTGGTCGTCTGTGCCAGCATACATATGGCCGTCTTGATTTGCGTATAGCGTTACATTCGTAGCCACGATGCACCTCCTTCATCTCGCATAGTTATCTGCCCCTGAACATCTTGGAAGTGTGAGTCTTCCCGTACTTCCGTCCGCTCTCGCGTCTGACTTCCGTTACGACCATGTCTGTAACTTCCTCGCTTCCGAGATAGACGTGGACCTCGCCGCCGCCTGCCCCGGCTCCTGCCATGGCTGATTGTGCCATCGCTGTATCGAGAACCGATTCGCCTGCGTGGACGACTGCGATTCCTGTTCCGAGAATGTCGCCGCCTTTCTCAAGGTATGGGATGTATGGGATGTCCATTTTCTTAGGCAAGAACAGATTTACGCCCCAGATAAGCGCGTTCATAGCGAAGATAATTCCGTTGAGAATTCCTTTGATAACGAATCCGACAAGGTCCAAAGCAAGCCCGAAAAGTTTGATAGAGAGGGTTAGGCCGTTAATTGCGTAAATCAGCCATCCTCCGATAATCTCACCTAGAATCTTAAAGACTGGAATCAGAACTGGGGCGATCTGTTCCCATAGGTCTCTAAGGGCCTCTCCGAGTTTCCGGAACGGTTCCTTCAACGGTTCTAGTGCTTCAACGAACCAATCCCAAACTGCGATAGCTCCGAGTCCGAAGGATGCCTTCGTCTTTTCCCACAAGCTCAACGATTCGGATTCCCAAATTACCTTCAATCCTCCTGCTAAGTCTCCTGCCTTTGTAAGCGTGTAGGCGTTGACCGTCTCTACCATCCCCGTCCACTTGCTGATAATCCCCGTGAAGAACTCTGTGAGGAATTGCGTGATGGTCGGCATATTGTCGTCGACCGTCGTAAATAGGTCTGAGAGTGCCCCCCCAAGCTGTGTGAGAGCCGCTTCGATAGCAGGCCAAACATCGGTCTTGAACGCAGGCCAAAATTCGTTCTTCAGGAACGGAAGGAATGTGCTCCCAATCCATTCGTAAACGTCCTTGAAGGCGTCGCCAAAGAACTTGAAAACGTCTTCCTGTAGGAAGGGGTCTACGTCTGTCGTCCACCACTCGTGGAAGCCGGAAGCAAACGCCTTGAAATCCTCCGCGAAAACGTCTTCGATCCATGATGCAATATCATCCATCACGTGCTCGAAGGTCGTGAGCGGTCCTTCTAGGATCTCTAAGAAGGCTGGGAAAAGCTGAACCCCTATCGCTTGCATCCTGTCTACGAAATCGCCGAACCAATCAAGATGGTGTTGGAATAGTCCGCGGAACTGCTCGATGGCCTGCTCCAACCAACTCAACTCTTGGTCTACTCCGTCCTGAGTCGTTTCTCCTATGTCATCCGTGTAGTCTCGTGGTGTCTCGCCGGGGCGTATCGCTGCCCAACGTACGCGGTCTTCTCTCCAAGACGTCGGTACATTCAGATCTGACATCGACTCCTCGGTTGCTTGTGTCTGGTCCGAGATGGCGTCAGTAACCTCGATAACCTTCCCTCCAAGGATGCGGAACAGTTCTCCGAGAAGCATAAGCGGAGACAGGATCGCGTTCATAAGCCTGCTCATCGCGCTTTGCAATCCGTCCATCATGTCTGACCATGCCTCGGTTGCCGTGATAGCTCCCCATATGCTTTGTGCGAAAGCCATTGCCGTTTCGCCTGCTGATGTAAGTTGGTCCTTTACGAACTGAACTCCCTGCTCGATAAGCTCGACAATCAACTCGATTACGGCTGCGGCTGCGGCTGCCTGCCCCCCTCCTGCGGCATCCATGGCTGCCATCTGTTCTGCGGACCCTGCTTCCATGCCAGCCGCGCTCTGCTTCATTTCGTTCGCTTTCGCTTGCTTCTGAATGATTCCGAAAACTGCGGATAAGTTTCCGCCTAACTCGTCACCAAGGAGAAGGTTCGATGCCTTTCCGAACGCTGTCCCGAATGTGCTCATTTTGTCAGATAGTTTTCTGAAGTTTATGGCTACTGCATCCGCTTCTTTTTCAACTAGGCCTAACATCGTTCGCAAGGCTAATAAGTCAGCCTCAGAGTGCGTCAACGCACGACCGAACGCCTTGTCAGCGGCGTTCCTCTCTTCTGCTGTCCTTAATGTCTCTGATAGGCTCTTTGCCATCTCGACGGATGCCCAAGCGAAGGTTGACCCGGCTTCCTCGGTTGCCTCTGCCATAGGTTGTAATTCATCTCCGAATTTAGCGACATATTCCCTTGCTAATCTCATGGCCTCTGTCAATCCGTCCGCGCCCGTGATGTTATCCTTCAACGTCTGCAAGTAAGTTACGTCCGCTGGCTCCGGCAACAATCCAACCCTTGGGCCGAACCCGTTATTCTCCGGTGCTCCAGGAAGTGCAAATGGGCTTACAAAGGACTGGAATAGTTCCGGGGCTGCCCCAATCCCAGAGATGATTCCTGCTAAAATTCCCGCTGCGACATCCTCTTCGAGATTCGTCCGGATAAGTTTTCCAAGCTCAGGGTACGTGTCAATCCAAGACAGCAAAAATTCGTTCATGAGTCTATCCCAATACTTTTGCCCTACCGCTGCGGACGGGGCGTTTTGAACTGACAGCTGAATCTGTTCTAACTGGGCCAGCATTGCTTCCTTGTCTAGATAGACATCAAGGTATATTTTTGCATCTTCGCTTCCGTAGGCCTCCTCTAATTGCTTCTGCAGATAGTCCAGTTTTAGTGTCTGAAGCACTGGTCTGGGGGTTGTATTAGATCCGAATTGTCCTCCCCAAAACTGTTCTGTAGCATCCATCCTATCCCATGCTGCAATGACCTCCTCAGCCGCTGAGGTTGCCGCGTCTTCCCAATTAGAGAAATTGATGCCGTAGTCTGCCCTTGAAGTCATGTCGATGATATTTCCGATTGTTCTCTCCATCAGCCAATAGCTGTTTGCAAGCGTCGTGGCCCAATCAACTGCGTCTGGCGTTGGTGCGCTGGCGAAGCTGAGCGTATGAATCAAGTCCTCTGTTTTTTCTTGGACAACATCTATGCCGTCAGAAAGTCCGTCGTAGATTGCCTTCCCCATCTTGTATAATCCTGCTGCGCCGCCTAGGAAAAGTGCGCCTCCGATAACGTAAGGGTTCCATCCTAGCATTATCAACTTCAGGACTTTTAGCTTCTTGATTAGCGCTGCAAGCCCTACGATGGTTTTTGCTGCGGACAGAGACAGAATAGCAATCCCAAGTCCTTTGATGACGCCTATAGTCTTGGCTCCGTTCTTCGAGATCCAAACCATAGTATTTTTCAAAGTATTCGCGATCCCCGACATCGCGGCCTCGACGTTGCCGCTCTTTTCCGCCCAGTCAACCATGGCGTTCACCATAGGGATAATCGCGTTCTGAACCATGTCTTGAAGGATTGGTGTAGCCTTCTCTCCGATGGTAGTTAGAAGCAAGTTCCACGATCCTGAAAGGATTGTTATTTGGCCGGAGAGCGTGTCTTCCATAATCTTCCGCATGTCCTGCGCTGTGCCGCCTGCGTTATCTAATGCGTTCGTGTACTCCTCGATGGCGGTCTGTCCCTCTCGGAGAAGAATTGCCATTGACGGTCCTGCGCGTTTCCCGAAGAGCGCAATCATATCAGCCGCGCCTAGCCCCTTCTCCGCGAAGACGCCAAGGATTTCTGCGAAGCCCTTCATCTTGCCGGAACTCTTCGTGACATCCTTCATAGAAATGCCAACGCCTTTTAGCTTCAGTCTGAACGCTGATGTCATCCCTAGAAGCTCTGAGAAGGCCATTCTCAGACTTGTTCCTGCCATACTCCCTCGAATACC
>Ga0208769_1000277_pt1 | contig 26492 bp, 48 predicted proteins | sample AntAceMetag02UKC_FD_184768 | JGI IMG/M metagenome (GOLD analysis project Ga0208769, IMG submission 184768) | Saline lake microbial communities from Ace Lake, Antarctica- Antarctic Ace Lake Metagenome 02UKC (SPAdes) (version 2) | ecosystem: Environmental > Aquatic > Non-marine Saline and Alkaline...
CGGCACCGTTGCGGCGACGGCATCTGTCGCGGGTCTGAAGCTCAACGAACTCGGCGCGATGATGTCAACCCTAACCCGTAATGGTATTAAGGCGTCTAATGCTACGGTTGCAATACAGGGCGTCCTTCAAGCGTTCTTGAAGCCTGCTGACGATGCGAAGAAAGCAGCGGAGGCATACGGGATAGAACTCTCGACAGAGACGCTTAGAACCGAAGGGCTTATCGGTGTGCTGAAACGTCTGCAAGGTGTGCGTGCGGAAGACCTTGCTAAGATGTTCCCGAACATCCGAGGGCTAAAAGGTATCGCGGCAGCGTTGCAAGATGTGACCGGCTTCGAGACTGACCTAGCCGGGCAGATGGAACGCACCGGCGAGGCTATGACGGCACAGGAAAAGGTCACTGCGACGCTTGCATTCCAGTGGAGTCAGATGAAAGAGCAGTTGAATAATGTCTGGAAGATGATCGGGGAGAAGTTGAAGCCGGTGTTCGTTAAATTCCTCGATTGGTTCATGGGCGAAATGCCAGCGATTACTGCGTGGATTGAAAGCACATTGATACCTATAATGAAGACAATGCTTCAGGTAACGGCGTGGGTTGTCAGAAGTATAATGACGCTGCTTAAGCCTGTGCTGTGGGTCATTACAAAGGTGACAGAAGGTCTTCAGGCAGTCGGGATTATGGATAAAACTAGCATCGGGGTCAACGGGGCGGAGCGAACACCGGGCATTCAAACGGTCTACGAGCCGGAAGAAGGCATGACAAGCAGACCGACGAGCAGCTACTCAGACACCCCGGCTCCAGCGGGTATTGCTCCGGCTCGAGCAGGGGGCCAACAGAAAACGTATGACAAAGAAGTCGCGGGGCGGCTTGACAAGTTGATAGACCTGTGGACGAACTCAGGCACAGACAGAACCTTAGACTACGGGCCAACGAGGGCATAGCATGGGTGCGAATGATGACAGGTGGATTAGCAGAGCATTCGAGACAACCGCTGGCGCAGATGGCAAGGTTGAATCGGAGGAGCGCGTATACGAAGTCACCGACGCGCAAGCTCTCGCGTGGCGGGACAAGATAGGCGACCAGCACCCCGACGATGATATGTCTGACTTGCGGATTACCCGTGTGGGAATCGGGCGGCATCTGCTTGGTAAGAATGCGAAGATCACTGTCATATATTCAACCGGTGGCGTGGAAGACCCGAATGATTATGAGTTGCGCATTAGCCCGGCTGGGAATAGAGACCGCAAGATATTCTATTGCCCGGAGGACCAGGAGCCGTTAGAGTTTGACGTTCCGGGGTCATTGCTTAATATAACCGCCACGAACTGGCGCACGTCCCTGCCTCTTGGAACTATTGTGCCGTGGACAAATTGCACGAACATGAACGCGCACAGGATTCAGGGCTACTTGTTCCCAGAGAATACACTGCTATTTCAAGGGGCACCGGGCGAACGGGTAGGGCAAGCTCGATGGCGCGTAACTTGGTCATGGCTCTATAACCCTGACGCATGGCAAGGGTTGTGTCGCACACACAAGAAGGTGATATACCTCTACCCACGCCAAAACATGACATCAGAGCTTGGCAAAATCGCGGAGAAATACGATGTCTAAAATCAGCCCAACGGGGCGCATGGTTGAGACGAACCCTACAGAGAGGGTTGCGCAGACGATTGATAAGACCTCGCGCCGGATATCCGGTGAAGGTCTGGCGGTTACAGACAGCCCGCATGGCACGGCGACGGGGCTGACGGAACTGCCGGTGCGTATGGTTCAGGTGGTGACAAACAAAACCGGCGGGATTTATTCGGTGAAGCAAATCAATCAGGGTGGCGACGACATGGAACGTCCTCTGTTTTGGGCCGAGCACGTCAACGGCGACGATGGCCTTGCAGTAGACACGAAGGGCTTTGCAGTCTACGGGACGGAGGGCCGGTGGGGTTTTTTTACTGAACAACGGCAGCTCGTGAGGTTTGCGGGGTCTTGTATGCTCGACAAAGCAAACGATGCTGCCCCGACCCCAGACGTCGTGTCTTTTACGAACACTGCGAACGCGGGGCCGGGTAACCCCTTGACTCCGGTTGCTGCATCAGAGCAGAGATTGGCTATCAAGTTTGACGCACCAGTAACCCCGGCGGGGGGTTCTACTTGGACTTTCCCGGTGGGGCTGCAAGACATAATAAAATGGGAAGTCCAGAATGACCCTACTAGCGCAGACCTTACATGGGGGGGTTACATCTGGTTTATCACCGTTGATTTTGATTACACGGGGGTTGGTTGCGCTACCTGGAACTCGCTTAACTGTGTATCGCAAGGGGTCGCTGGGTATCCATCAGCGGACACAATGGCCCCGGGTGATGCCGTTAGCGGATGGTATCATCACCAGACGAATGGAGATGGCTTAACTGGGAACTTGGTTCTACGACTCAAGACAGCACCCGCGACGGCGGGAGACAATCCACACGCCATAGCGATTAGAGAGCCGCTTACTGCGGATACAGAGGTCTTCGGCCTTATGGTGTATGCTGATGATTGGTCGGCTCCGGGAGGAGTGAATCTTATTTCTGCCAACCACACAACTACGTATACAGGCATAAGCCCTGACGGGCTTATCGGGGTGCATAGCGGTTAACCAGAGCTGAATCCTAAGAGGTGACACAATGGCAACACGAAGATGGGTAGGGACGGCGGGTTTGGCAGGCAGCTTTGCTGATGCGGCCAACTGGGACCCCGCGACGATTCCGGTAGCTAACGACGAGGTGTATTTCGATAGCGGCAGCGAAGACCTCGACCTAACGCTAGACCAGAGCGCAATCACTCTAGATATTCTCTGCATCACGGAAGGCTTCACCGGGAATATTGCCGATGGATTCAAGATCAATGCGACCAACTTCTACGAGCGGGGCAGCGAGGGTGAACACTACTTCGAGGGGACGTATACCACGGCCATCATCAACAACTCATCGCCAGAGGCAGACGGCGTGCACCTCGATGGGACCATTACGAACCTGTTATTGTTCAAGGGCAACGTGACTCTCGAAGCCGCGGCCACGGCGACCACAATACAATGCGGATATGCCGGCAATCAAGTCGGCGATGTGGACTTGACGATTGAAGTAGGCGCAACAGTTACAACCATCTGGCAAAACGGCGGGGATATTACTTGCGGGGCAGCGTGGACGAATCTGTATCTTGTGGCAGGCAGCTTCACGCATACGGACACGAACGCAACTAACATCTATGTATTCGACGGATCGTTTGACTACCAGGCTGCGGGGCATACGCTTACAAGCGCGGTCATCTATGGGGGGCGGTTTGACACAACTGGGCAATATGAAGCGTTGACAGTCACCGACCTCGAAATGTGGCCCGGCTCTGTCGTTGACTTGCGCAACCAGAGCAACACGGTTGTCATTACCAACGGAGTGTTGAAACACGGCGGGCGTCTGCTTGTCGAGGAAGGCACTAACTTAACATAGGGAGGAAGTGATGAGTAAGGTATTGGCGTTTCTCAAGGGCAAGAAAACATACGTGGTGGGCTTGCTGATTATCGTCGGTGTGATTCTCGAAATGCAGTTCGGCATCGAGATCCCGGAAGTCGCATACGTCGTGCTTGCCGGTCTCGGATTCGTAACTGTCCGCGCCGGCATTGCCGACATGAAAAAGAATCTACCCCCGGCGAAGAAATGATAAGCGTAATCCTCGAGCTTGCGTTGATCGTCTACAAGTGGTGGACGAACCCTAATCGAATGAAGCGCGAACTGATACGTGCAACGGAGGCTGCCCATGTTAAAGCCGTGGCTGCATTCTCAAAGAAAGTTGACGCGAAAGACGAGGACGGCGTTAATGCTGATATTGACGCTATGCTTGATCGTGTCGATAGGATGCACAACGACGCCGACTGAGCATGTCGTTATCATCGACAAGACGGAACGCATCGTGCATCTAGAGGATGGGGAGCTTGCCCCGTTTACCGGTTGGCTGATGGCTCCTGAACGTCTGAAGGAAATCTTCGATGCGCTGGACCGGAAGTATCCACCGACCCCTTGACCCCCGTTGATAGTACCGACGGGACCGACGCCCTGCGGCTTTCGAGTCGTGGGGCGTTCTTCAGTTCTGGCCCACCGTATATGCCCCATTTCCAGCGAATCGCAAACTTTCTCAAAAGAATGTGTAACCGTAACCCTTTGCCACACTACGGCTTATATCGTATCTACGAATCCGTGTTCAGAATTAGGTTCACATTAGCCGATAGTGGGGTATAGTTCTGGTAGATTCATTAAGCGATTCTCTTTCCAGGAGGGTGCGAACAATGACACAATCGACAGATACCGTAGCTATGCTGCACAATGCGAGGATAGCCCTAAGATTCTACCGTGAGCGTATGGCGGACTCCTGTCCGGGCGTAGACTACCCCCATCGGGAAGTTTACGGTTCGATAACACAAACCACATTTCAGGAGGATGTGACAATGGCGACATATATCATCTGTAAGTATGCTGATAATGGGTGTAATCAGGCGCATGGCATCGACGAGGATGAAATCTGCGGGGTGCGGTATTTCTGGGAGCTGTCCGGGGCTGATGGGGCGTGGTATCTGCTGTTCCGGGAGCCCAAGCACTCCGACGAAGATATTAGGCAGGCTAAAGAGGCGTTGAGGCGTTCGCAGGACGTTACAGGTATCGCGGTGTTCCGGATCACAGAGGCGGCTTTGCTTGACAGCGCACGCAAGGCGGAGGTGCCAGAATGATACGAGAGCTATTGAAATCGCTCGGTATGGGAATTGCGGTTGTGCTGGCCATCTTGGCCATTCCTGCGGGGGCGGTGTTGATTCTTGGGGCGGGGTTAATCGTGGCCGAGGGGCTGGCGTGGGCTTTCGGCATGACCGCAGAACAACACAATGCCACCCTAATCGTTTGCGTAGCGGCGCAGATGCTGGTCATGCTTACGATTGCTGGTTATATCACCCGAAAGGACTAGACAATGTGGCTACCTGAACCATCAGCAAGCAATTTTGCAATCGTGGGTTTGGCGTGCATCGTCATACCGTGGGCAATAGCGCAGTATTTACACTATCGTCGGAGGGTGAAATGATGGCGAAGTCAAAGACGAAACAGGTTGCGGTTGAGGTGCATGAGGCGAAGCTGGAGACGCTGAAGTTGACGGTTGTTGGGACATCGGCTCTGCTGGTGCATAACTTCTCGATGAAGGCTCGGGGGCAGATGCTTGCGAAACAGTGTAAGGTCACTTGGCCGAAAGAGGCGAAAGACCCGGTAGCGCAATTCAACGGGGCGACGTACTTCATCGACGCGGATGGACGAGAGATTCCAAACCCCGCAGATCTGTCCCTTGTCTACGAGGGGAAGGTCAAAGACTTCATCGACCTGTTCAACAAGCACGTTAAGACGATGGCTGGCAACAAGAAGGCCCGGTTTGGCTTCCCGAGTGTCGGACTCAAGGCGTGTGCAATCCGTGGCGCGAAGTCGTTGGGGCTGGTGATGGCCGATATGAAGGGCGCGATGTTCATTCCCCGCGAGTTTATCGAGATCAAGGGCAAGCGGGTCATGCGCTCGGATATGGTGCGAATTTCGCATAGCACCTCGGACATCCGGTTTCGCCCGGAGTTCCTGCCGTGGGAAATGAGCTTCGATGTGGTCTATAACACGGCCATCATCACGGCTGACCTCGTTGTCAATATGTTCAATGCAGGTGGCTTCAGTTGCGGTATTGGCGAATGGCGACCAGAGAAGGGCGGCAGTAAGGGCATGTTTGCAGTCAAGCGTAGCTAATTCTGGCAGGCACGGCATGTCGAGGACAGGTTAGGCACGTCCAGGCATGGTCGGGCAGGGCAGGTTTGGCCCCTCGGGGTCTGGATAGGCTAGGCCAGGTATGGCGTGGCAGGTAAGGTACGGCGGGGCGTGGTGCGGTCAGGTATGGTGGGGCTGGTTTGGTTTTACACATTTTCTCTTTGGAGGGTGGATAAGTGACGAACGCAGAACGACGTAGAGAGCTTGAGAAGATACGCAAGGCGCACGGAGGGCAACTGGTGCCGGCAGATGTTTTGTCGGTAGCAGAAAGCCCCAAACACCCGCTCCATGACGATTTCGAGTGGGATGATACAAAGGCGGCGCACCAACACCGGCTATGGCAAGCCCGACACATGATTAGCGTGGTCGTTATTTTCTCTGACACAGAGAGCGAAGAACCGACCCGGGCATACGTTAGCTTGCTTCAGGACAGAAAGACCGGCGGCGGGTATCGTGCCGCGGTCGAGGTAATGTGTGATGCAGGGATGCGCAACCAGCTACTTGCAGAGGCGGAGAAAGACATGGAGGGCTTCCAGGTGAAGTATCGGCGGCTTACAGAGCTTGCCGATGTGTTCAAGGCCATGCGGGTGGCCAAGCGCGCAAAGGCGGCAACGGCGGTAATGGGGCGGAGGATCTGATCGCCAGCGGGGGTGGCATATTAGATGTTCAAACTGTAAGGTTTTACTGTGACACCATGCTGTGACAGTTTAGCACTTAACTAGGGGTCTTATAATGGGGCGCAACAAGGGACCAGAATCATGCGGGAACTGCGGACGCGAGATCAATACACGGCTTGGCTGGAAATGCCCACGATGCGGATATGACAACATTCGCGGCCAGGAATTCGCTCGCAACATGAACGTCGGCAAGCACATGACAACCGCGCAATTCAGCGCATATTCCGACGCGGCAAGCGAAATGAACAGAGAAGCCAGTAGGGCGATTCTAAGCGGCCAATGGGATAACGCCTACTCGTTAGACGCATTAGCCGACGAAGACGCACAGGGGCCATTCTCGGACGATGTAGAGGACGTGGCGGCAGAGTTGACCTTGCAAGGCATGATGCGCCGATGAATCTTTGCAATCGGTTACGGATTTATGTTGACATTGCGCGATGGGTTGTTAGGGTTGGGACCAGCATTGTTCTTTGACATTTTGGGTGGGTGGGAAGCCCAGTGCCGCGCTGACGGAGTCGCCTAACCACATGGCGGTTACGCGGATATAAAGGCCTGAGGGGAACTAGACGAGTGGTCCTTGCGAGAAATTGCGAGTAGGTCTAGGGATGTGAAGGCAATAGCCCGTGTTCGGCGACCCACCACCCAGACATTAGCTCTCTCATGCGGCGTGCGACGCCGGGTAAGATTGTTCGCGGAGGAACGCGCATCGTGCAGAAGGGTGCGACCACGGCCTGAGTTATCCGGTCAAGAGCGTGTTCCATCAAAGAGGCAACGTGGCAGGGAGCCGAGTGGGAATCCGGCCATGAGGGAGCGACATTGACTGCCCCGTGCAGCGTGGTGAGACACGCCTAAGCAGTCTACGTGCGAGAGCCCTTCGAGAGTAGACTAGGGGGGAAGCCGGTATCGAATCCGGTCACGGGGTAGTCTTGACATTTTGATTTAGCGAGGATAGCCTTTTTGAGAGGACTAGAAATGTGTAGATTTGCCTCCGCGGTGTTTAACCCGAAAACAATGGAGGTTCGGGTTGCCGACCTAAGCTCGCACTCAGAAACCTATAAGAAGCTAGGTTTGGCAGACGGGCCAAAACCCAACCAATGGCGAGAGATGCACTACACATCTGATGGCGAGGTAGAATGTCGTGTCTTGGACGTGGACAGCCGGACCGCTCCCGAGTGTGTCGAGGCCATTACTGCTCGTTGGCCCTCATTTGTGCAATTTATTTCGTGGGCCATTAACAACCCGGAGAGCGTTGGCGGTTATCTCGATCTTGGAGGCCTCACTAGCGCCGAAGGTCTGAAGCTTCCGGAGAGCGTTGGCGGCTATCTCGATCTTAGCGGCCTCACTAGCGCCGAAGGTCTGAAGCTTCCGGAGAGCGTTGGCGGCTATCTCGATCTTAGCGGCCTCACTAGCGCCGAAGGTCTGAAGCTTCCGGAGAGCGTTGGCGACTATCTCGATCTTGGAGGCAGGTATTACGCAGTATCGCACGGGAAAATCGTGGAATAAGGGTTGCCGGTATCGAATCCGGTCACGGGGTAGTCTTGACATTAACCAAAAGGGGGCACAGATGCCGGAAGAGAAACCAGACGCGATGCTTCAATCGGACATGACAATGACGCAGGCTCGGCACACGGACTCGCCCATATTCGGCGGCATCGTGCTTGACAAGAGTCCGAAGCTTGGCCCGGTCGCGTTCTACAAGGTCGAATACACCGAACGCGAGACGGAAGAGCGCAAGGCCGGATACGTCGCGGTATTCATGCTATCCGGCACGATGCTTGCCAGTATCGATAACAAGGTTACGGAATGGATGGTGCCGGTTGCTCCGGTCTGGGAGCTTGCGGTTGACCCCAAGACGGGGCAGGCGTTTATCGAGACCGACGAAGAGTAGCGAACAGTGCCGGTATCCTGCCACGGCGGGGCGAACGAGGCTAACTGCCCACCGGCATATTTTAACGAAGGGAGAATAGCATGGCATTTGAGCTAAACAAGCAATTACAGGACAAGTTCAAGACTCACAAGGCGCGGGGGTTGACGCAGGCGGAATTGGCAGTCAGCGTGTTGCACGTCAACGTATCGACAGTCGGCAACTGGATGCGGGACGTTCACGAAATCACAGGGCTAGGCTATCGCGCCCCGGTGCATGAGTATGTCGCGGGGAAACGCGACGGTGCGGTTGACGCGATACTCGAAGCCAAGAAGGGAGGCTCAGCATGAGCGAACGCATTGAAGCACGATGTAGCTCACTCCCGCGCCTTTGGGAATGTCAAGGCGAACGATTCATTGACGCGCCTGAGATCAGAAGCAAGGGCGACGATACCGCATCAACCGGCAGCGCGGCGCATGAATACATGGCGCAATTTGTCGCCGACGAAACCCAACTCCCAAGCCTCGAAGAAATAGCAAGCCGATGGGGTGCAGACCTCGACGAACTGGAATACCTTACCGCGATGGGCAAGAAAGCATGGGCCACGCTGAAGGATTACGTTGACGACGATATGCCCATGACCGAGCACGCGATGTCGGCTTGCATGAACAACACGATCATGCTCACGGGGCATTTGGACGTAAGCGCGGTTGATGAAGCAAGGCGGCGCGGCCTCGTGGTTGATTGGTTCACTGGATACCTTGATGCAAATAAAGAACAGCAGATGCGAGGATACGCCTATATGGAAGTAATCAGCCACGACATCGACGAAGTGGTCGCGGCGGTTGTTCACTGTCGCCTACAGACGATTCAGACGTGGGTATGGTCCAAGAAGGAACTCGTTGACTGGTGGGAGGCGTTGTGCGACAAACTCCAGCACGCCGACGGCGCCCAGTTTCAGACCGGCAAGCATTGCACATACTGTCCGAAGTTTCTATCATGCCCAGCACAGATGCAGGTTGTGAGATTCGCGGCAAACGCACTCGCGGAGGTTGACGCTAAGATGGCGGTCATGTCTTCCGGCGAGAAAGTCGAACTCTATCAGGCAATGCAGACCATCGACAAGCGCATGAAGGCAGCGAAGGACATCTTGCGTGCCGAGCTTGACGCGACGGGCGAACCGATAACCGGCGACGGTTGGGAACTCGCGCTGAAGGAATCAGAGAAGACAACCATCGACGCGGCAAGCGGTTGGGCGATTCTCGCGGAGGCAGTCGGCGGGGCTGAGAACATGGCATCATGCGTCAAGGTTGGCAAGGGCGCGGTTGAGACGGCAATCAGAGCGCGAACAGACAAGGGCAAGAAGGCAGCGGTTGATTTCGTGATGGAACAACTTGACGCGGTTGGCGCGTTGACCACGAAGACCACACGTAGCTTGGCCCTTAAGAAAACGGAGGCGTGATATGCCCGAGAAAGCAAGCGAGGCGAAGGTCTACGAAATGGAGTGCGTCGGCAAGCGTGAGAATCTCGATACGATACTCGGCAGTAATACACTCTTGCAACGCATCAGCGACATCGGCGGCATCGAATCGGGCGAACACGCGAGGACCGTCCAGCGCGAGTGTCTGGGCCTCATGTTGACCGCGGCGACACGGCAACCCGACATCATGCGATGCAGTCCGGCCAGCATTGTTGACTGCGTGTTGAAGTCTGCGGAATTGGATCTCCCGCTATCGAACACACGCGGCTTGGCATACGTTGTGCCTTACGGAAAGTCGCTGACATTCATACCAGGCTATCGCGGCCTGTGCGAATTGGCGCGGCGTTCGGGGCTTATCACGATGATCGAGGCGCATGTTGCATATGAGAAAGACCCGGCGTTTGATGTGCTGCTCGGCACAGCCCCCGTGATAATCCACAAGCGACTGCTGAAGGGCGACCGTGGGGATGTCATAGGTGCTTACGCTGTGGCGACTTACGCCGACGGCAAACGGCAGGCGGACTATATGAGCATCGACGAACTCGACGTAATCAAGAACCGCAGCAAGGCGAAGGGTGGGCCGTGGAGGTCCGACCCCGACGAAATGCGAAAGAAGACAGTTACCCGCAGACTTTGCAAGTATCTCCCACAGACTAAGGCACTCGGCAAGGCGTTGGAGTATGACAACGAGGCAACCGGCATCGACGTGGGCGACATACCCGACACGGCTGGCAAGGCGGTAGCATTCGGCGACTTCGCAAGCGCACCGGCAGCAGACGAGCCACCGATAGACGATACCGACATCGACGCGGGTGATGATGTTCTGAGGTGTATCGACTGTGGCCTGCCTTTGAGTGGTGATGAGGGGCCTCGATGTGATGACTGCGAACGAGTCGAAATGGGACTTGGGAACAGAGGTGGCAAATGATACTCAAAGGCAATAAGGCGGTGTGGAAGAAAAGACACAAGGCCGGGCGCAAGATGCTCCTCGCCTTTTGGGACAGCATGCCCGTTGGTTCGCGCTGGGAGATAGTTGAGGAGACGGACATCATACAAAGCACGAGCGGGTATCGCGTCTTAAGCGACCCCGGCCCGAAGACAATCACTATCAGAGAACTGTGAGGTGGCAAATGAGTAAATCCGCCAAGCTGCATATGCAACTGCTGCTGACAACGATTCTGCTTATCGTCTCGCTGTGGTTCTCCGACGTTAGCTTTGCCACAGTCGGCGTGTTGGTGTTCGGTATGCTAGCGGGGCATATTGTGCGAGATATGGACCACGATAAAGAGAAGGAGGTTCAGGATGAGAATAGAGACAAAGTTTAGCCCGGGGAATACGGTGTTCTCCGTAAGTCGGGAGTCCGAGAAGGTTTGGGTAACGTGTTCGTTCTGCGGCGGCAAGGGGCAGATCACGGGTGCGGATAAGGTAGAACGCTCATGCCCTGAGTGCTATAACCGCAAGGGGGAGTACGAATACCAACCCCTAGCATGGCAAATCTTAAGTGATGGGAGTCTCACGATTGGGCAGGTGCGCGTGGAGATCACCGACACGATGACCACCGGCGATCCCGATACGAACTTCGACAACTATAAACCCAAGAAAGGCCGCAAGGAAACCTATATGTGCGTCGAGACTGGGGTGGGGTCTGGCTCAGTTCACGATGCCGAACACCTATTTGCAACCAGTGAGGAAGCGCAAGCCGATGCCGACAGGCGGAACAAGGGGGCCACCGATGAAGCAGTGGGAGATTGAAGGCCGCACGTTGCATACGTTCATCAACGATTGCGGGTTCGGGGTAATCGTCCCATTGACTGAGGCCGAGGCACAGATGCCGACGTTGATGGATCGGCTCCAAACCAACATGACAGAGGTGACAGAGCAAGGATGCACGCTGTGCGCATACGCCACCGGGTTCGAGGACATATCCACCGACGCGGCGCACTCAATCGACTTCACGCTTCGGGCGTTGTCCCGTGCGCTACGTGCCAACTGCGAGAACGCGCACGCCATGAGCATACGGTTCAGAAAGGAGAACGAGTGATGAGGACAGACGCTATAATCGATCCAGAGGTCGACCCGGTAATTTACATCAGAACCCCGTGGGGGGTGTTCCGGTTTTTATTAACGCGCACAGATTTTGAGGAAGCCCCGCCCAATATGGCGCACTCCATCCCGCGGTTGAGGGGCGGGTTCGATATTGATGTGCGCGAGATAGGCGTCACGATGCACGGGAAGACAGTTGGGGAACCCGTTCCCAAGAGAGATTTCAAGGAGAACCCCGATGCTTAATCACACCAAGTCATTCAGCATATACGGGACGCCCAAGACGGCTGGCAGCAAGAAGGGCTTCATCATGCCAGTCAAGGGCAAGCCGGGCAAGAACCGCGTCGTAATCACCGATGACTGCAAAGGCGGCAAGGCATGGCGCAAGATCATCGAGAAGTCAACCCTCGATGTGAAATGCACACCCGATGAAATGAAATCCGCAGTCGGCATGGTCATGGTGTTCTATCTCAGGCGTCCGAAGTCACACTATCGGTCAGGGCGGTTCAGCCACCTTTTAAGAGACGATGCGCCATCGGAGCATATTATACGGCCCGACGCATTGAAGCTCGCTAGAGCGGTCGAGGATGCGCTTACCGGCATCACGTGGAGGGACGATGCGCAGATCGTATCAGAGACAATCGAAAAGCGATTCGGCAAAGCCGAGGGGGTTCATGTAACCGTGTTCTACAGGGCGAATGCCAGCACCGATGGCGATGCCGAGTTTGCGGCAAACGCACCGGAAAGGGGGCAGTAATGGCAAGGCAACAAGAGAGTAAGTATTGTGTAGCGTGCAAGAGAAATACCCTGCACCAACGAGATGTCTTTGGCGGCGGGATGGGCTGCCTGCTGACTGTCGTAACGGGTGGGCTGTTTATCCCCATCTGGATAGTGCTCTACCTGCTGGGAGACCGCAAGAAGTATCGGTGCCAAGTCTGCGGTTTGTAAGTTTTCGCTTTACATCGGCGGTGGGTGATGTATAATATAGGTAGGTCATGCGAGGATGCTATGAGAAACCACACCAAAACCGAGCCGTTGCAGGGGAGATCACGCCTATTCCGCAAGGGATTAGCATCCTCCATGACCACCTGCAGCGGCTCTCTTTCTATTCCAAGCGGGGGCATCTATGGGCCGTAAGCAATACTGGCTAAAGCTCCTGTATCGAGACTTCCTCAGCGATGAGAAGATCAGGCTATGTTCAGCTGCGGCGCGGGGAATATACATCTCGCTATTGTGCCAAGCCGCATCGTCCCCGAAGCAAGGCTACCTGCTTTTGACCAAGAAGCGCAAGCCAACTTACGAGGAATTGGCGCACATTATCGGTGTAAACCCAGATGAATTAGTGAATAACTTGGACGGAACTCTCATTGAACTTGGCCTTATCTCTCGGACGCGGGGGGGGGTTCTCTACTTTAAGAATTGGCGTAAGTATCAGCGGGGCAGGACGTTAGAGCCAGACTGCGTTGGACCAAAAAGCGGCACTGCGTTGGACCACTTTTCGCCCCTAGAGGAAGACGAAGACGAAGAGGAAGAGAAAGAGAAGATAGAAACGAATAACGTCGTTACAAACTGCTCGTTTCAAGATGACAAATCTCTCCTCTACGTCGCAGACATTGAAGGGCAAGAAGAACAGGCGCGGCTGATGTGGGACTGGGTGAATGACTTCATTCCGGATCTTGATGTGACAGCGATGCAACGGTTCAAGGATATTCTGGGGTTCATCACAATTGGCCCGATGCAAATACTGGAGATCGGCAAGATGCGGAAGAATGCGAAAGTGGCTAAGAATCCGTCCTCATATGTGATGGCGGAATGTGAACGATTACTGGAACAGCACAGGAGGATATAGCGATGGACACCCAAACGATTAGCGAGGAGGCTACCGATGTCTGACAGGGTTGAACGAGTGATCCCATTCTCAAACGGTTGCCAGCACTCCACTTGGGAAGACAGAAACTGTGCGCGTTGTGCCAAGAGCGACCTGAATACCATCGATGGCAAGGGTTGCTGTGACGTGCTCGACGACATTGTGAATGCGTTCTGGACTGATGGCACGATGGACGCGGGGATGGCTAAACGCATGGGATACGAAGAGCCTGGACTGAAGTATACGTGGGACTGCCCCGAACGAAAAGATGTGACCGATGACAAATAACGACAAGGTTCCGGAAGGGCGCGTGTGGTTGTGCAGATATCCACCGAATATCTGGATATGGGTTTCGCTGGATAGGCCGCGTCAGTTGGGGAATATGTGGGCCTTTGACGAGGGGACAGCCACGGACGCTGTCGGGGCTGATGATAGCGATAAGGCTGTGCCAGAGGCCGCGTGGTGGATGAAGCATCTGCTAGGCGAGGCCATCCCGCTTGAGAACGAGGCGCGGCTGATTACTACGCATGAGCAAGAATACCAATGCCCTGTTTGCAAGAAGTGGCAGACGCGGGCGAGCATTTTCTGTGATCGGTGCAAGAGCGGTCTGGCGTTTGCCAAATCCCGCTGCCGGGTTATCGAGACAATTAACCTGGAGGAATCGAAATGAGCGAACGCGAAATAACCCACGATGATGTGCTAATCCGCAATGCCGAATTGGAGATTGAGCAGATGGAGGAAGCCGACCCCGTGCCGCTGACGGATGAACTGATTGAGATTTTGCGTGACGGGGAACCCTGCAAGGGTTCAACGTGGGGCTTGTTGTCGGTGAAAGACCCCGAATCTGGCATAACTGTCTCATTCGGCAGAGGTGTGATTCTCGCCACCATCGCCGCCGACCGCGCGAGGATTGCGGAGTCGAAAGACCTATTGCGCCGGTTGTTGTCAAAACTTTCGCACGAGAGGCGTGATTACAGCGGGGTGGGTTGGTGTGCCGGATGCGGAGCGGTGCTCTATTGCAGTGGGGATGACCAACCACGCGACCCATGTAAGTCGAATTGCGTGTTACAAGAGGCACTCCGCGCCGCCGAGAAAGGGGGATGTGATGAAGCTGTTTAGGAAGAAGCCGGTGATAGTAGAGGCGATGCGTTACGGCCATTGCACAGACGTTGACCTTTTGTGCTGGATTAGTAGTGGTGGGGTGCTGGTTGTGAGTGTGGTTGAGGGTGGAAAACGGTGGTTGGAGATACCGACCCTTGAGGGCCTAATGAAAGCACACGACGGCGATTGGATCATCAAGGGCGTGAAGGGGGAATTCTACCCCTGCAAGCCAGATATTTTTGCTCTGACCTACGAACCCGTACCAGAAGGGGAGGAGGCCGAACGTGAAGATTAAAGAGCTTGAGAAAATCGGGCAGGATGCTCGCAAGGGTGGACCGGGGGCGTGGTGCTCCCAAATGATTGCACATTTCCAACCCTTGCTCGAGGTGGCGAAGGCGGCTGACACCTTAGCATATTTTGTTAGGCACTTCGACATGGAGTGTGCCGCCGAAGACGTTTCGATGGGATGTTGGGAGGAGCTTGTGCAAGCGCAGTTAGATTTCGACGCCGCGCTCAAAGCCCTGGAGGAGACCAAATGAACAAAGCAGATATAGCGGAGATCGAGATGGCAGAGGAGGGGTTATGACCGACACGACAGGCGACGAAGCCAACAAGCGATACTACGCGGAAGGCTACGAGGATCACACGACAAGCGAATCCGAGCCGCTGTTCACGTGTAGCTGCGGGGGCGGGGTTTACGATGTCATAGTGTGCAAAGAGGCCGGATATGACCGGACGGCGATGATGTGCGATAACGATGAATGTTGATGGGCATACACCCCCGAGGCCCGAGACGGTCTGGCCACGCTGAGAGAGGGGATACGGCTCGCGGATGAATGGGACGAGGCCCGGAAACGATACCAGGCCGGTCTTAGATCGGTTCGGCCAATGGCGATGTTGTTCGGCCTTCACAATGCAATGCAGAGCAAGGCAATAGCATACCGCGACTGGAAGGATGCCCCCAATGTGGAAGCTGAGGCGGTGGCGAAAATCAAGGGAGGATAGGGATTGAAAAGGATCATTCGCGTATTCCCAAGCCGCACCAAACAGACACCCACCGACGAACTCGCATTTGTCGGGGATCCCCAGTTGTTCCGGCCAGAATCCGATGAAGTGCATGTCAGCGTGACATTCACATGGGATAAGCCTGAAGCGGAACGCCTTGTAGACGCATGGGGCAGGTATTACAAGACCGTCCGTATTGGTGGTCCAGCCTACGGGGATCCGGGAGGCGAATTTGTTGGTGGTCGCTACGTCAAAGAGGGCGTTACGTTCACGAGTCGTGGCTGCCCCAACAAGTGCAAAAGCTGCATGGTTCCGGGTCGGGAGGGCAAGCTACGCGAACTCAAAACGATTGTGCCGGGTAACACTGTTCAAGACAACAACCTGCTGGCCTGTTCGCGGGATCACTTCGAGCGGGTCTGCGACATGCTTGAGGGGCAACGCGATATTCAGTTTAGCGGGGGCTTTGAGGCCGCACGGCTCACAGACTGGCATGTTAAGCGGCTAATGCGACTGCGGGTCGGGCAGATGTTCTTGGCTTACGACCGACCGGAAGAACTAAAACCCGTGTTGCGTGCGATAGACCACTTGCGGTGGGCGGGGTTCAAGCAGAGGCAGATTCGATGCTTTGTTCTTGTGGGGCACACGCTAGAGGACACACCACAGGCGGCAGAGAATCGATTAAGCACGATATTCAATGCCGGGGCGTTGCCTTATGTGATGTTCTGGCGTGACGAAAATAGCAAGAAAGAGATACCGCAATCGTGGAAAAAGCTGGTTTGGCTCTGGTCTCGACCGGGGGCTACGATGTCGCACGGGAATAAACTACGGGCCGAGATGGCGAAAATCAAGGGAGGTGGATGATGGAAAAGTATCTGGAAAACTTGGCGAATGACTTACGTGCCAGGGCAAGTAGCTTGAAGGAAAGCGCACGGGCCATCTATCGCGAATCGGCAGAACTGACAATGATAGCCGACGCGATAGACTTCAAGGTGTTAACCGCGGCATGTGGCAATGAAGACGAACCGCCCGAAGAGCCGGAGGTATTCGGCAGTGGGAAAGGGGGCTGATATGAGCAAGAAAAAGACGGGCGTGCCGGCAGAATTGACAAGCGCACTGATATGGGAGTTGAAATTTCTGGAGGGTGCGGCAATGCACCTGAAACCCCTTGTGTCAATGGTAAACCGGCGGCTGGTAGTCGGGGGGTTTGCGGGTGGCCACTCCGAACGCGCCATCCGCCGGGCAATCGGCGAGGCAATCAAAGATGAGAACATCAGCGCGTGCATCGGCTCCGGGCAGGATGGGTATTACATCATCACGAATCTCGCCGGTCTGCGTGCGGCACAGAACGAACTAATATGCCGGGCCAACGAGCTACACGCGAGATCCGCGCAACTGGCAAAGAACTACATGAGATCGGAATCGGGCAAGGTGCAGACCAGACTATTCGGAGGGGGGAAGTGATTAACACAAGAGAAGACGCATACCGCGCCATAATCGAGAGCAAGGCGGCATCAACACATGAGTCGGGATTCGATGTAGACTTGGCGGCAACGCCCCTGTATGAATGGCAGCAGCGTATCGGAGAGTGGGCGACACGCAAGGGACGCTCGGCTATCTTCGCCGACTGCGGGTTAGGCAAGACTCCAATGCAGTTGGTGTGGGCTGATGAAGTAAGCCGCCGCGAGAATAAGCCGGTGTTGATTCTAGCCCCGCTTGCCGTGTCGGAGCAGACCGTGCGCGAAGGGAAGAAGTTCAATATCGAAGTTGACCACCGGCGCAACGAGGCATCAAACGTGCCGATTCAGATAACCAACTACGAACGCTTGCATCACTTCGACCCGGCAGATTTCACTGGTATCGTGCTTGATGAATCCTCAATCTTGAAGAACTATTCTGGCAGCACCCGGCAGATGATAATCGACTGGTCATCGGGTTTGCAGTATCGGCTGGCTTGCACGGCTACACCAGCACCGAATGACTACATGGAGATCGGGAATCATTCAGAGTTCCTCGGGGTGATGCGCCGCGTTGAAATGCTATCACGGTTCTTTGTGCATGACGGGGGGGATACTGCCCTTTGGCGGCTCAAGAAACACGCGCAGAGTGTATTCTGGAAGTGGATGGCTACGTGGTGCGTGGCATTAAGAACCCCATCGGATATTGGCTTTGACGATGATAGATTCAATTTGCCGCCGATGTTTACACAAGAGCATATCGTCGAGAACACCCACCACACAGGCTATCTATTCACGGTGGGGGGGCAGACGCTTCAGGAGCGACGGGCAGCCCGCCGCGGAAGCCTGAATGAGCGTGTCGGGCTTGCAGCAGAACTGGCGAACGCGAGCGATAAGCCGTTCCTGTGTTGGTGCAACCTGAACGCCGAGAGCAAGGCGCTGAAGAACGCGATACCAGATGCGGTCGAGGTCTGTGGGGCAGATAGCGAAGAGCACAAGATAGACGCGATGCTCGGATTCTCTGAGGGCAGATATCGTGTCCTGGTCACGAAGCCTTCGATATGCGGGTTCGGGATGAACTGGCAGCATTGCGCGGAGATGGCCTTTGTGGGGTTGTCTGATAGCTATGAGCAGTATTACCAAGCACTACGGAGATGCTGGCGACACGGGCAGCAGAACCCCGTCACGGCGCACATCATTATCAGCGAGGCCGAGGGTGCTGTCAGGGCCAACGTCCAACGCAAAGAGCGGCAGGCATCAGAGATGTTCGATGAACTTGTTAAGCATGTAACGATATACGACATGGGGAAGCGGATAACCAACACACTAATCGCGGGCAATACCAGAATGGAGGTTCCAGCATGGCTGAAGTAAATGTAATATCACAGGAAACCGGGGAAAACTGGGCATTATATCGAGGCGATTGCGTAGAGTCGATGGCGGGCATACCCGACGCAAGTGTGGGGTTGTCTGTGTTTTCTCCACCGTTTGCGGAATTGTATGTTTACAGCAACGACCCGAGAGACATGGGAAATAGCAAGAACTATGCAGAGTTCTTCGAGCAACTAGGATTCCTTGTCAGGCAACTGCGCCGGGTCATGCAGCCGGGCCGGTCAGTGGCATTTCATTGCATGGATATTCCCGCCATGAAAGAGCGTGATGGGTATATCGGCCTGAAGGATTTTCCCGGCGACCTTATACGGGCATTTCAGGCCGAGGGGTTCATCTACCACAGCCGACACGTCATATGGAAAGACCCGCTGATCGAAGCAACGCGCACGAAGGCACTCGGTCTGATGCACAAGCAACTATGCAAGGATTCGACAAAATGCAGATCGGGGCTGCCTGATTATCTAATCGCCATGCGGGCACCCGGCGCCAACGAGAACCCCGTGGCGCACGATAACGGCCTGACCACCTTTGCAGGCGAGAACGCACCCGAAGGGGCGGGGGTCAAGCGCAGCCACAACATCTGGCGACGATACGCAAGCCCCGTGTGGATGGACATCAACCAGTCAAACACGCTGAACAAGGCGCGAGCGCGGGGTGCTGAGGACGAAAAGCACATATGCCCCCTGCAGCTCGACGTGATAGAAAGGGCTATCGAGTTGTGGTCGAACCCCGGGGATGTGGTGCTGTCACCGTTCGCCGGTGTTGGCTCAGAGGGCTATCAGGCTGTCAGAATGGGGCGTCGGTTCATCGGCATGGAACTGAAAGACACATATTACGCCGAGGCAGTGCGCAATCTCAAAGCCGCAGAGAAGTCAGGACACCAGTCAGACCTATGGGGGACGGCATGATAGGATGCAGACACGGCAACGGGGGCGGTTGGTATTGGTTCAAGCGTCCTTTCAAGGGCGAAATGCAAGACGCCGCATGGTGCAGATTCTGCGGGACAATGAAGGTCAAGACCCCAAACGGGGCAGGGTTCACATACCGATACCCTGAGAGCGAGAAGGCCGCAATGGCAAGGGAGGGCGCATGATGTTCGACGTAGCAATTATACCAGCAAAAGGCGCGGAAGGTGACTCGGCACGGTGGACAATCGCATTCACGGCAACGAGCGTTGATTTGTATAAACTCGGACGCATAATCGAGAAGGCGAGGAAACGCGGCATGGTGTGTGATGAGGTAGTAGCACCGGCTACCGGCGACATTACGGTTACGATGAACCTTAATCAACTAATGGGAGGATGAACGATGACGGCTAAAGCGCAATACTCGATGATATGTGATCTGTGCGGGAAGACATTAACCGGCCCCTCCCGCGACGATGAACAGGAGGCTCGGGATGCCGCCATTAAGTGTGGTTGGCGAGGTGATGTGTCGGATGTGTCGGGTAGCATGGACATCTGCCCCAATTGCCAATCCGAATACGACATGGTGGTCGCTGCGCAAGGGAGGGCGCATGAATAAGCTATTCCCGACGATGCTGATTGTCCTAGACGTATGCGCGGCAATAGGTTACGTGCCGTGTGGGGATTGGCGCAAGGTGGTATATTGGCTGGCAGCAGCAGTATTGACAACGGTAATCACTTGGTAGGAGGCAAGCTATGAGATTCGAGATATACGAGGACAAGGCAGGGAAATGGCGATGGCGATTCAAGAGCAACGGGCGAATCATGGCCGATTCAGGGCAGGGGTATGCCAGCAAGGGGGGATGCCTGAAAGGGATAAACACGATGATACGCATATTGCGTTGGGAAGTTAGGAAGGGCACAGGCATAATAACCAGGGAAATCATTTGACATAGACATCTGCATCGGCTACAATATGGTATGGTTATCAAGGGGATGGACCTTCTTGTGTTGCTAAATAACACAGGGGAGGTCTGCCCCTATTTTTGTGTACCGGGCAATCTGAAGTGACATACCGGCTGTCGGTGGGAGATCGGTAGAGGATGGATAAAGGCAATGGGAGACTTCCCGAACAAGGCGACGCAGTTCAAACCAGGCAACAAGGGCGGCCCCAAAGGACTCACCAAAGCCCAGAAGATGGGGAAGATCATCGACATGGTGTTGGGCGTGCCGTGTGAGGACATAACGGCGATTGATGGCAAGACTAACTTCGCTGTGCTGCAAGAGAAGCTGCAGGAGGCGTTCAGGGAGAAGCCGATTGATTACTTGTTGAAGCTCTGGGGGCCGATTGCTGAGTTGACGAACAAGGCGCGAATCGAGATCGACGTGAGGCACAAGGCACCCTTGCAGATTAACTTCAATGGCATGGCGCCAGGCAAGGTGGTAGACGCTAAGCCTGACTCGGAATAGCGCAAATCTTCGTTCTAGGGCGTATCGGGCTGAGGGCCAAGTGAAAACACATAAAGTCAGCGCGACGCCTTAGAACGTGTTTAACGTGGGGTGAGTGATGAAGGTTGTAAACGGGGGCAGGCCGATGGATGATGACGCAATGGGGCCTGAAGAGTATCACGGGCCGTATTACGGTAATCAGTGCCCGGCAGGAGTGCGCTTGTGGGCCGCGGCATTGACCGGGGCATTGGCAGCTGTGGCGGCGTTGGGCGCGTTGGGGCTGTTCTGAGGGGGGTGGCATGACTAAATGCGAGTGCTGCGAGCAAGATGCCGACAGGCTATATCGGGTTGAACTCAGCAAGAGCAAGTGCTCGGGGGCGTTCAAGGTCTTCTGCGACATCCTGCAAGACAGCCCGAGCATCTGGATATGCGGCCAGTGCGAGTGCATCATCCGGGTAATGGCAAGCGTTGGCATGTTGACAATGAGCCGGATAGTGGCAAGTCATTCGGAAACCGGGGACATCCCCAGGTTTAAGGGTGGCAGGGGATCGACATGCCTCGGCGCGATAAGGCAGGCCGGCGGGGTCGCTATCGGCAGGGTAGAGGCTTGGCAATGACCTTAACGGAGGGAAGGACATGGGTAGAACGTGCGAAACCTGCAAGGTAGCGGCTGTCTGTGATATATGGGATGGGTTCCGACGGACCGTTTCGAGAACAAGAGAGATGCACCAGGCGTGGTTCCCAGACGCAGACACCACTCTTCGCGGCGTGCAAACAGAGATTGGGGGGGTTGTTGGTTCTCGGTGCGAGCTTTACACCGAGAGGGCGTAGATGACAATGGCACCCGAAGCGGTCGAGCCGATTGTCATAGACCTGCACCCTGGACAGACCAGAGCGATGCAATCGGAAGCGCGATACGTCGCTATGATCTGCGGCACTGGTGGGGGTAAGACATGGTTCGGGCCTTATTGGTGTTTGAATGAGATATGCAAGCACCCGGGCGGGTCGGGCATGATAGTCTCGCCGACGTATGATATGCTCGAAAGAGAAGCGCGGCAGCTGTTCTTCAACGCGGTTAAGGGCACAGAGTTTGAGGGCACGTTCCATGCGAGACAGAACAAATACACATGCCCCGATGGGACTGAGATATTCTTCAGAAGTGCCGACAAGCCGAATAGCCTCGAAGGTGGGCAGCGTGACTGGATATGGCTTGACGAGGCAGGGCAGTATAAGGTTGCCGCGTGGATTGCATTGCAGGCACGAGTCGGGTTCAAGCTCGGACGGGCCTTGTTCACCACAACGCCATACGCTCAGAACTGGCTTAAGAAAGAGATCGAAGACCGATGGAAAAAGGGCGATAAGGACTATGACGTTATTCGATTCGCGTCCATCGAGAACCCCCAGTATCCGAAAGAGGAGTTTGAACGAGCACGGCGAACACTACCGAAGGCTATCTTCGAGCGACGATACCTCGGCCTGTTCACAAAGCTTGCCGGGCTTGTATACCCGGACCTCGAAAACGCGCTGTGCAAACCTTTCGATATACCAGAAAGTTGGCAGCGCATCGGGGCCATCGACTTCGGTTTTCATTCCCCGTTCGTTGCACTGTCCGGGGCAATAGCACCTGATGGCGTATTGTTCCTTTACAACGAGTATTACACGCACCCGCACCTTGAGGGCGACAAGCTGTCCGAGGATCACGTTGACAAGCTGATAGCGCGGACTCGATACAAGTGTGACCCTGAAGACCCACAGCTTAGGGTCGACATGCAGGCTATCATCGACCGCCGGCGTGGCGAAGAGGGCGGTAAGCGGTTTAAGGGCATCCAGTTAGAGCAGGCCAAGAACCCAATTCAGAGCGGTATCGAGCTTGTGACGCAACGTATTAAGTCCGGGGGGCTGAAGATATTCAAGGGTAGTTGCCCGAACATGATGGATGAGGGTGAGCTGTATCGTTACCCCGGTGATGAGATGACACCCGAGAAGGGTGAGAAGCCGGTTGACAGTGACAACCACGCGCTCGATTGTCTGAGGTATATCATCTACGACCTGGACCATGAGAGCGACGAAGCGAAGCCAGCGTTCTGGCAGTTAGCATAGGAGCCGCGTATGGACACGCTCGTTGACGCTTGCGGGGTTATCGTCTTGGCGGCAATCGTGGTGTATCTAGGATGCATGGGGATTTGGCTTATTCGGAGGGGTAGGTGATGGGTGGGCCACTCATGGGGCATGATAGGGAACTGCTCGCATGGCTGAAGACTCTACTGGGCGATGATGCCGGGAACTTATGCCGGGTCATCATAGACATTCCAGTCAACGGCCTTGTAACGGTTTACACTGAGCAATACCCGGACAAGGATATACTGAGCGAACCAATCCCGCAGGCGATATTGCAAGCGGGTCTTTTAAGCGCAAAGGAGTTAGACAATGGGAAACCCAAAATACGTGAAGCCGTATGCCGCACCGTCGAAGGACAAGAAGATAGCGAAGAAAGACACCAAGAAGAAAGCGGCCAAGAAATAGGAGCATAGCATGGGGTTACTCAACTCTATCGCTGGGATGTTCGGTTACTCATGGGGGGATCCTTCTGTGGGTGGCAAGGCCGGAAGTCCAGCAGACGTTGACACGGCAGGCGCGTTTGGCGTCTGGCTTCAGCGTATAGCCGCTGGGATGGATAAGGGCAAGTCGGCGGCGAACTACAGCACGATGATGGATAGCTACACAAGCTACGTCTATGCCTGCGCAAGCCGTAATGCCAGTGCCGCGGCGAAGGTGCCCTTGCGGCTGTATGTCGCCAAGCCTACACGCGGCGCGCGGATGTCCGTGCCTACCATGTCTGTCGGCTATCACCGTGAGAAGCATCTACGAGGCAAGGCATCGTTGCGCAAATGGACGATGAAAGCCGAGCCGGGCGCGGTTGAGGAGGTCACAGAACACCCCCTGCTGCGATTGCTCGATATTGTCAATGACATCGAAGACCACTTTACCTTGTTCGAGTTGACGCACATCTGCGAGGAAATGACAGGTAACGGCTACTGGCATACCCCCAAGAACGGCCTCGGCCTACCGGAAGAGATTATCCCGATATTACCGCAATATATGTGGGCCTTGACCAATAAGGCTGGCACGCGGATTACTGGCTATCGATACAAGCGCGGCATGGTAAAGATCGATTACTCGGTTGATGACATTATCCATTTCCGATACCCGAATCCCCAGAGTCGCATATACGGGCTTGGGAAGTTCGCAGCGGCATCAGAGGCGTTCGACATCTTCAGTGGGTATAATGAATACGAGCGTGCGTTGCTCGATAATCAGGGTAGGCCCGATACGATACTGAGCACAAAGGGCAGCGTGGGTGAGGACGAACGCAAGCGCATGGCGAAAGCCTGGAAGAAACAATTCGGCGGGGCAAGCAAAGCCGGCGGTGTCTTCGTTGCAGAGGGCGGGCTGGAGCCTAAGCCAATGGCCTATCCTCCTAAGGACATGGCACCGCTCCAGAGTCGCAAGCTGTCAAGAGAAGAGATCGCCGCAGTGTTCGGTGTGCCTCTTTCCAAGCTCACGGTTGAGGCGGTGAATCTTGCAAATGCGGAGGCTGGTAACTACTCGCATCTTGCGGACACCGTAGAGCCGATGTTGCTAAGGAACGAGCAGACCTTGAACGCACGCTTGACCCCGCTTTATGGAGAGAATCTGTTCTTGGCGTATGATGATTGTGTCCCGGAGAATGTAGAGATAGCACTGAAAGAGCGCGGGGAGAACATCAAGAACGGTTACAGTTCGATTAACGAGGAACGAGAACAGGCTGGACGCGACCCGGCAGGGTGGGGCGATGAACCGATACTGCCGGTCAATGTTGCGCCTATCAGCATGTCGAGAGAGATCACACAGGACGCCCCGGTAGTGCCGGAAGCACCGAAGGCCGTAAAGCAGACAGCATGCGACCATGAGCACCCTGGCGAGAAGAGAGTCAACCCCCGAGCCGACGCTGATGAAGAGTTCCGGCGTCCGTATCGCAGGGATATGGAGATGGCGTTGCGTGATTTCTGGACAGAGCAGGAACGCGCCATACTTCGATTGCTCCGGAAGTCAAAGGCCCCGTCTGATGTATCCGAGATGGTGTCTATCGGGCTGAACACTTGGAATGAGAGATTCACGCAAGATGTTGGGCCGGTCTATAAGGCGTTGGCGTTTGCATCAGGCGAGCGTGAACTGAGCAAGCTGAACGTCACCGGTATTACGTTTGACGTAGAGACGCCGGAACTGTCGCGACACTTCGACGAATACGGCATGAAGCTGGCACATGGCGTCAATGAGAAGACCGCTAACGAACTCGGCGAGGCGATGAAGGCCGGTATAGCTGAAGGTGAGAACACCCGCGAATTGAGCAAACGCATACAAAAGGTATTTGCAAACAAGCGACTATGGGAAGCAACAACGATAGCCAGAACCGAGACATGCCGGGCGCAGATGTTTGCAGCCGAGCAGGGCATGATTCAATCCGGAGTTGTCAAGGCTAAGGTGTGGTCAGTCGCCGGTGCCCCGTGTCCGTGGTGTGACGAAATGGATGGGCGCGAGATTGCACTCGGCACCGCATATTTCAGCGAACTGGACAGCATGAACATAGAGACAGTCGGGGCAGACGGAGAACCCAAGACACGCACGCTATCCTTTGACTTCGGCGCGATTAACGGGCCACCGTTGCATCCGAATTGTCGATGCACTCTTATTGAGGTGATGAAATAATGAACGTGGAAATCGTAACAGAACGGATGCCGTTGGTTGAGATATACCCCGACGTGGCTAAGGCACTCGACAAGCCCGATGCGGAGTTCGTGCGGAAGTATTACGCCGGCAAGGCACCCGAACTTCAGAAAGACGAACGGTCGCTGATAGCCTACGTGACAACCGAGGACATCGACCGCGATATGGAAGTCATCTTGACTCGCGGGATTGACCTGAAGCATTTCAAGAAGAATCCCGTCGTGCTCTGGGGGCATGACTATGACGGCCTGCCGGTAGCGAAGGCCGACTGGATTAAGCGTGGCACCACCGGGGACAGTAACGCCCTGATAGCAAAGGCCACATTCGCAGAGCACGCACTGGCTGACGAGGTCTGGAATCTCTACAAGGGCGGGTTCTTGAAGGCGTTCAGTATTGGCTTCATCGTCACCAGCTACCGTGCGGCGAACAAGGATGAATTCGGTGACAAGACAGAAAGTGTGCGCGGCGTAATCGAGAAATGTCAGCTATTGGAGTTCTCGTGTGTAAACGTCCCGGCTAACCAGGCCGCATTAGTCGCGGCGGTTGCCAAGTCGCTTATCGTCCTGAGTGATGATACACAGAAGCAGTTGGGGTTAGAAGACCATGAAGCCGAGGAAGTCGCTGAGGATGCGGCTGATGATGTCACGGGCGGCGTCAAGGCAGACGATGACTTGATATGCAAGATGGA